>JAEEGI010011045.1_pt1 | contig 19557 bp, 24 predicted proteins | sample 8958751 | NCBI WGS metagenome assembly JAEEGI01 (sample SAMN16246545, study PRJNA631951) | gut metagenome | biome: gut microbiome; feature: rumen; material: KS-attached | host: Bos | place: Iran: Karaj | collected 2018-10 | reverse complement strand
GCCAGTTGTACGACGACATGATGCCGCTCTGCTCACAGATGACTGGCGTGGCGAGGGCGGTGGCCGGGTTCGGTGCGCTCTTCTACATCGCCTACAGGGTATGGCAGTCGCTGGCGAGGGCTGAGCCGATAGACGTGTTCCCGATGCTGCGCCCGTTCGCCATCGGCATCTGCATCCTGCTCTTCCCGTCGCTGGTGCTCGGCACGATGAACAGCGTGATGAGTCCGATAGTGCAGGGCGTGAGCACGATGCTCGAAGGGCAGAAACTGGACCTCGACCAGTTGAGGCAGCAGAAGGACGAACTGGAGACGGAGATGATGAAGCGCAACCCTGAGACGGCCTATCTGGTGGACGATGCAGCGTTTGACAAGGAACTGGACAATCTCGGCATATCGCCGTCGGACCTGGCGACGATGGCGGGGATGTATGCGGAGCGCGGGCTGTACAAGCTGCAGAAGATGATACGCGACGGCTTCCGCTACATTCTGGAACTGGTGTTCGAGGCGGTGTCGCTGATGATCGACGTGCTGCGGACGTTCTTCCTCATCGTGCTGTCGATACTCGGGCCGCTGGCGTTCGGAATAGCAGTCTATGACGGATTCCAGAGTACGCTCACGGGGTGGATGTGCCGGTATATACAGGTATATCTCTGGTTGCCCATCGCCGATCTGTTCAGCTGCATACTGGCGAGAATCCAGCAGTTGAGCATCGAGCATGACATCGTGCAGATGCAGACGGATCCGGGCTTCTCGCTCGACTCGTCGGACGGGGTGTACCTCATCATGATGCTCATCGGCATCATCGGCTACTTCACCGTGCCTACGGTGGCCGGATGGGTGATACAGGCGGGCGGCATCGGCAACTACAACCGCAACGTGAACAAGACCATGACCAAGAGCGGCGGGGCCGTGAAGAGCGGTGCGCTGTGGCTGGCCAAGTAATGTGTAACAGAAAACAGTAACGACAAAAGAGAGAAACAGAAAATGGAATTCAAGTCATTAAGGAACATCGAATCGTCATTCCGGCAGCTTCGGCTGTTCGGGATGATCTTCCTGGCCTCGTGTACGGTGGTCACGGTGTGGTCGGTGTGGAGTTCGTACAACTTCGCGGAGAAGCAGCGGGAGAAAATCTATGTGCTCGACGGCGGCAAGTCGCTGATGCTGGCACTCTCGCAGGACCTTTCACAGAACCGTCCGGCAGAGGCGAGGGAACACGTGCGTCGCTTCCACGAACTCTTCTTCACGCTGGCACCGGAGAAGAGCGCCATTGAGAGCAACGTGCAGCGTGCACTGGTGATGGCCGACAAGAGTGCCTACAACTACTACCGCGACTTCGCGGAACAGGGATTCTATAACCGCGTCATCGCAGGCAACATCAACCAGACGGTGAGGGTGGACAGCGTGGTGTGCGACTTCGACAGCTACCCGTATCAGGTGAGGACGTTCGCAAGGCAGACGATCATCCGTGAGAGTAACGTGACGGAGAGGACGCTGGTGACGGAGTGCCGACTGATGAACTCCAGTCGCTCGGACGACAACCCCAACGGCTTCCAGATACGGAACTTCACGATCATCGAGAACAAGGACATCAGGACGGTGAAGAAATGAAGGACGTGGAATCGGGAGTCTCCTTTCTGAAGGAGGTGAGGCAGAATGTGGTGAGAGGCATCAGGGAAAGGCTTGATGCGCTCTCGCCTGAGCAGAGGCTGCACGTAGTCATCGGGATGTTCGGCATCCTCGTGGTGCTATTCCTCTACTGCATCTGGCAGACGGTGACAGACATTGCCGACAGGAAAGAAAGCACGAACATCGTGATTGAACACATTGACAGTCCCATCATCGTGGATGGGAAACAGGATTATTCACAACTTAAAGAAATGGTAAATGGAACAGGAAGAAAAGAAGGAACTGGAGCAGTCGCAAGGCGGGGCCTCGGACAGCTCATCCCCGGAGGGGCAGAAGAATGAGAGTCAGAAGCAGGAACCGAAGCCCAGGAAGGAACTGACGGAAGAAGAGAAACTGAAGCGTAACAAGATGATGGTGCTCGGTGCTGCCGTCATCGGCATGGTGGTCATCGTGCTCTGGCTGTTCAGCTCTCTGGGAGGCGGTAGTGACGATGCGGTGGGCAGAAGCGGTTTCAATACCGAGATGCCTGACGCTGACAAGGGCAGCACTGGCATTGCCGACAAGAGCAAAGCCTACGAGATGGACGGCGTGAAGAAAAACCAGCAGGCACGGCACGACCTGGGGGCGTACTCGGTGAGTGAGACGGATTCCGTCGCAGTGACTGACGACATGAACCTGATGGCAAAAGCTGAACACAAGGACGAAGAGGTGTCGCCTGCCAAGCAGAGGGTGCAGCAGTCGGCGGCAGCATGCAACGAACTGAGCCAGACGCTCGGCAATTTCTACCAGCCCTCGGGCGATGCTGCCAACGAGGAACTGAAGAACCGCATAGCGGAACTGGAGCAGAAACTATCCTCTCAGACCTCGGCTAACAACACCGTAGATGACCAAATGGCACTGATGGAAAAGTCCTATCAACTCGCTGCCAAGTATATGCCAGCGGCACAGGTTGGAAACGGTCAGGTTGCATACGCAGGAGCAGGCGAACAGGGAACTTCGGACCAGCAGGGAAAGAAGCGCAAGGTCTCGCCCGTGCAGCAGGTGGCAAAGACGGTGGTCTCGGCACTGAGCAATCAGGTGTATGACAGTGAGGATGACGATGGCGGTTTTGCCTTCAACTCATTCAATACTGCGGTAGGTTCGGGTGGCGGTGTCAGTCGCAAGAACACCATTTCGGCATCGGTCTATGGCTACCAGACCGTGACTGACGGGCAGACGGTGAGACTCCGGCTTTTGGAACCGATGGCGGTGGACGAGCGCATCATCCCGAAGAACTCTATCGTGGTCGGCTCGACGAAGATCCAGGGCGAACGGCTCTGCATCACCATTACCTCAATAGAGAACGGCAGGATGATCATTCCCGTGGAACTCTCGGTGTATGACACGGACGGACAGGAGGGTATCTTCATTCCCAACTCGATGGAGGTGAGTGCCGCCAAGGAGGTTGCCGCCAACATGGGCGGGTCGATGGGCAGCAGCATCAATATCTCGTCGGATGCCAAGGCGCAACTGGTCTCTGACGTTGGCAAGGGACTGATTCAGGGGACGAGCCAGTATGTGGCAAAGAAGATGCGAACCGTAAAGGTGCATCTGAAGGCCGGGTATCAGGTGCTGCTCTACCAGAAGGAAAATTAAGTGTATAACCAATTAACAAACAGACAAACGACAATGAGAATGAAGAAAGTATTGATGATGGCTTGCGCCCTGATGGTGGGCGCAAGCGCAGTGAGCGCACAGGAAACGACACTGCCACAGGACGGCGACTTGTATCAGGGGCTGACGCGCAGTATTACCTACGACCGCATGATTCCGCCTCACGGATTGCAGGTGACCTTCGACAAGACCGTGCATATTATCTTCCCTGCCTCCGTGACCTACGTTGATTTGGGGTCGGCAAACATCATGGCGGGCAAGGCTGACGGGGCGGAGAATGTCATCCGAGTAAAGGCCACCAAGCGTTGGCTCAAGGGCGAGACGAACATGAGCGTCATCACGGAGGACGGCAGTTTTTATGCCTTTAACGTGAAGTATGCCAAGGAGCCGGACAAACTGAACATCGAGATGAAGGACTTCATCCACGACGGTTCGGCAGTGAACAGGCCCAATAACTCGATGGACATCTATCTGAAGGAACTCGGCTCGGAGAGTCCCGTACTGGTGCGGTTGGTAATGAAGAGCATCTGGAAGCAGAACGAGCGAATAGTAAAACACATCGGCAGCAAGGGCTTCGGCATCCGCTTCTTGCTGAAGGGCATCTATACGCACAACGGGCTGCTGTACTTCCACACGGAAATCAAGAACTCCAGCAATGTGCCGTTCGACGTGGACTACGTGACATGGAAGATTGTGGATAAGAAGGTGGTGAAGCGCACGGCCATTCAGGAGCAGGTGATCCAGCCCCTGCGTACACAGAACTTTGTGCTGAACGTATCGGGCAACTCGTCGGAGCGCACGGTGTGGACGATGGATAAGTTTACGCTGCCCGATGACAAGTGCCTGGTAGTGGAACTGGCGGAGAAGAACGGCGGGCGTAATCAGCAGTTCGTCATTGAGAACTCGGATCTGATACGTGCGAAGTTAATCAGCGAACTCAAAGTGAAATAGAAACGGAACAAAAAAGGAACAAAAGATGAAGAAACTATTGATGATTGGAGTGCTTGCCCTGACTATGGGGCAAGCCTCCGCACAGCGATGTCTGCCCAAGATGCAGGGCATTGAGGTTAGCGGTGCTTTCGTGGACGGTAAGCCGTTGAGTGCAGCCTTCAGTGGCGGCGTGGCGCTGTCCACCTACACGAAGAACGGCAGCAAGTGGGTGTTCGGCGGCGAGTACCTGCAGCGTGAATACGGCTACGATGAGGACACGACCATTCCCGTCGCTCAGTTCACGGCGGAGGGCGGTTACTATCAGAAGTTGCTCACGGATGCCAGTAAGACCTTGTTTATATATGGCGGTGTGTCGGCACTGGCCGGGTACGAGAGTGTGAATTGGGGTAAGACGCTGCTGCCTGACGGTGCCACATTACAGGACAGGGATGCTTTCGTCTATGGCGGTGCGCTGACGCTGAACATTGAGGTGTATCTGTCAGACCGTCTGGCGCTGACTGGCAGTGTTCGTGAACGCTGCCTGTGGGGAAATGACACGGGGCATTTCCATACGCTGTACGGCGTGGGGCTGAAACTGATAATCAACTGACGGGCCATGACGATAGAGGAAATACGGGATATGCCTATCACGGACTTCATGCACCGACTCGGCTGCAAATCAACGAAGAAGCGGGGCAAGGAAGTGTGGTTCCATGCGCCATATCGCTCGGACAGCACCCCGTCGTTCTGTGTGAATACGGAGAAGAACATCTTCAATGACTTCGGGGCGGGTGTCGGCGGTGACATTTTTACGCTGGCGGGGCTGATGATCAACTCCAGCGACTTCATGGCACAAGCTAGGTATATCGGCGAGGTGACGAACAATCCGATAGAACGGTCAGAGCCTCCGAAGTATGAGCCAAAGCCAGCGGTGCCTCAATTCACGGACGTGGAGGTGAAACCGTTGGGACATCCGGCACTGCTGGCCTACCTTCGGGAGAGGGGCATACCCTCGGACATCGCATCGGCGAACTGCGTGGAGATTCACTACAGGCTGCACGACAAGAGCTATTTTGCCGTCGGATTCCCCAATGAGGACGGCGGCTACGAGATTCGCAACAGGTTCTTCAAGGGCAGCATCCCGCCAAAGGCAGTGTCGCTCATCAGGCACGGCTCGGCTACGGTCAACGTCTATGAGGGATTCATTGATTATCTCTCAGGCTTGACGTTGGGATATGGTAGGACGGAGGACAATCTTGTATTGAACTCTGTAGCCAACAAGGAAAAGGCGTACAAGCATTTAGACAATTATGAACTGATAAAATGCTGGCTCGACAATGACGATGCCGGAAAGAAATGCCTCGCTGCCCTGCAAAAACGATACGGTGACAGAGTGAAGGACTTCTCCGTCGTTTTCCGTCCCTGCAAGGACGTGAACGAATACCTGCAACAGCAATTAACGAACAAACAACAAACAAAATCGAAACTGAAATTATGAAGAGACTATTGAAAAAAGTGATGATATGCGCCACGATGATGGCCGCACTGGTGGGTTTTACTTCCTGCGAGGATGATCTGGACATTCAGACGAACTACCCGTTTGAGGTGGAGGTGATGCCCGTACCGACGAAGGTGCTGCGAGGGCAGACGGTGGAAATCCGCTGCCACTTAGCGAAGGAGGGCGACTACAAAAATACGCTCTATACCATCCGTTGGTTTCTCTACGACGGCACGGGTTCGCTTCGCATGGAGAACGGCACGGTACTCCTGCCCAACGACCGCTACCTGCTGGAGAACGAGACCTTCCGGCTCTATTACACCTCGGCCAGTACGGATGCGCATAAGTTCATCGTAGTCATTGAGGATTCCAACGGCAACAGCCAGACGCTGACGTTCAATTTCAACAACGAGAACAAGAAGGATGATGAAGACAAGGATTAAGTTACTATCACTGCTGTGCCTCTGCTCGGTAGGCTACGCGAGGGCAACACCAAGGCATAACAGTTTGCCATACACGGAAAAGCAGTTTGAAATGGCCGTCGCCTGTATCAAGCACTTCGAGGGCTGGCACACTGTCAAAAACTATCCCTATGTCGGCTATGGCCATCAGCTTCAGAAGGGTGAACGCTATTCAGCAAGGACTCTTACTAAAAAACAGGGTGACTTGCTGCTCCGTCTCGACCTGATGCGAAACATCTACCTGTTCCGTGGCTACGGCAAGGATGCGCTACTGCTCTCGGTACTGGCTTACAATGTCGGGCCATACGCCATCCTCGGAACCTCCAAACGTCCGAAAAGCCGACTACTGCGAAAGATAGAACGTGGCGACAGGAACATCTACAATGACTACATAGCCTTCTGCCGATGGCATGGCCGACAAGTGAAGTCCATCAAGTTCCGTAGGCAAATAGAGTTTGACCTGTTCTTTTCACTTTAATATGACAATTTGTCTAGAGATTGGAGTCTGGCACAGAATTTGCAACAAAGAAATTGACCTATAAATGGATATGCTCGTTAATTGAAATTGTTGAGCCTGTATTACCTGTGAGTTTCCAAGTCACATCTGCTATACTGAGAATGATGATTAAATTATTTATAAACAATCAAAAATCAATGGTTATGGTAAAACTTGAAAACACGTATCGGAACAATAATATTATGGTGAGACCTTTCAAAATGTTGAGGGAAATGGAGACAATGTAGAGATACTGAGTTCAACAAATGAGTATGTTATTCCCCTCCACCAAAAATAACGAAACACTATATGAGTAGCCTGATGTGTAATTATTCATCAGGCTACATTTTATTTTTAAGAATATTGATCACATGGAATAGCAAGTTTTTTATAGATTCTGCTATGATTTCTTTGTCGGGAATAACACTGTATGACAATGCACCGACTTCTGTTTGATACAGTGGTGATAACTTCTGCCAAAGATTATCGAAATCGGTGAACAGGACTGAAGTACGAAGGTCTGCATCACGCCATAATGGTGGACGGTCGTATTCACGTTTGTCATGTTCAATCAGGTCGAGAAGATTTTGGGTAAACTCTGCCTTCAGGTATTCCATACATTCAGGGTCATGCGTCAGGAAATGTAGGTCATAGAAATGGCGAATTTTGGCAGATAATCCCTGTATGGGATCGTCCTCAAAGGAGAAACGAAGAAGTGAAACGACTTTTTCGCACAAGGTGCGTCGCTTATCAAGGACATTTAGCGTGAAAGGCTCCATATCCATTTCGTGGATAATATCATTAAGTCCCCGTTGAGCCATCATATCGGTAATGAATGGGTAGATTTCCTTTCTTACATAGGGGAATGGATTTCCATAGGTATTGATTTCCACAACAACATGGTTACCCAGAAATTTATAACGAGCATTACGTTCTGCAATGATACTATCATATTGATGGTAGGTCTTACGATAACGAGTACTCTTATGTGTCTGGCCTTCAACCTCTTTTTCTGTCAGATCTTCGGTTGTTTCTTTGCCAATGCGTGTCACCAGTTTTTTGAGTTGATTTTGGCTTAGTCCTTCAGCAATGACGGCAAAATCGACATCGGAGGAGAAACGCTGAATAAGAGAATATGCCTTTGATAGTGAGGTCCCACCTTTCCATACGATACAATCAGAGTTGGGATGTCGTGACAGTTTTTGTAATATCAGGCAAATCCAGTAGTCCTTCTCTACAAATTCAGGGGCTATGCCCATTGTCTCTGCCGTCATTCTTACAGCATCGGCAAAAAGTTGTCTGTTCTCATGTAATTTCATACGATATTCCAGTATTTATGATTGGGGAGTACGTCTTCTGATATACCTATTTTATATATAGTCATAGGGTTGAGTGTTCGATGAAGCTTCATCGCTGATTCATCATAGCCTTTGGTTTCGAGTATTCCCCCAATGATAGCCCTCGTTTGTGGCGGGTATTTCAATGCAAGCGTTGCCAAGAGAGTGATGTCTTTCTCTAAAAGGTTACCAATTATAACTGAAAGCCTTAATATAGATTCGCCAATGGTTGTGTCTGGTATAAACTTTACTGACTTTATGGCATCCAAAATCTGCAACAGTGGAATGTTGGGACGGGTAATGTTGTTTGGCTGGAGGACAAAACGGATGGTATAAACACCCCGTTTTGTCTTGTTGCGGTGAATGTTGCTTCCAATCTCAATAATGTTTGGTATTTGGGTTGTCAGTCCCATCTTGTTCCAGATAGCATAGCCTGTAAGATAGCCAGAAACTTTACCGTCCTTAACGAGCAAGTCCTTTACTATTTCTTCCCTACTCGGCTGTAGTGAACCGAATACCGTTTGGCGCGGTTTGTAGTATCGGCCTTTACCTGCTTTTACTATCAGACCTTGTGCTGCCATCCGGCTGAGTTTAATCCGTACGTTATCATAACAATCGGCAGGAAAGCCCAAATCAGCAATGGAAAATACCTGATCAATATTCATCCCTTGCACTCTTTTTTCTATCTCATTCGATACAATCATAAATGAATCTATTGTATAATCAGCGACAAAGATAATAAAAATGTTCGGTAAACTGCGCAGAAAACCGAACAAGAATTCAGCTATTTAACACTCTTTAATAGAAAAAGCATTTTTATCAATATAGTTCTTTTGTAAAAAAGAGTTGGGAGGTTTTTATTCTAAATTACTAAAAATACGTCTTGAATATGTTAAATCAAGAGAATATTATCATTTTTCTTGGTTATTTGACTCTCATATTCTATTTTTGCAAACACGAACCAGCGTAACTGGGAATTTTCGATTAAAAATGAAGTTATGAACAAAAAGAATGCAATTTTTATCTGGAGTTTTGGGACTCCCCTCTTGGTATCGGGGATATTGGCTCTGTTACCATGTAATTTGCAAGCATGGTTTGGAATTAGTTTAGGATTAGTTTTAATGATATATAGTGGCTATCTCTATTCAAAGAAAGAGTAGGACAATTCAGTACAAAAGTTAATCAATTTTACAATATTTTCGCTTCTGTTCCCTCACGAAAGAAACAGAAGCCGAGAAATTACGCTTTCCTCGGCTCAATCATGAATTAATACAATTCTGCGAAAAGGTCGGGTTCTATCACCATGTTTCTGTAGCCCTCCAACTTCGTGGTGCCTTTGAGATACTGATAACCGAAACGGCAGCGGAGGCACTGGCGCTTGTCACAATACTCACGCTGCTGTTGGATAAGTGCCTGAGTCTGTCCTGCGCTGTCGGCATTGATGCCGTACTGCTGCCAGTGCTTGGTGATGGTGTTCTTCTCTGCCTTGCACACTTCAATGAGGTCAAAGGCTTGGTCACAATACTTCTCCTGCGACATCTCACGACCGTATGCGAAGAGCATGGGCACGACTGCGTTAATGACTATCAGATTCAGCCGTTCTGCGGTCAGTTGGTTGGTGCCCGTCTTGTTTGTCGCTCCGAAATGGCTGCGTGTCTGCCAATAGGGAGTAGCGGACACTTTCAGCAGATTCCTCACTTCCGTCATTGTCTCGCATTTGAGCATGGCGTGTAGCGAGGTCTTGCGCTGATAGTACATGTTGGAAAAAAATGAGAAAGCAAGGTGCGGAGTGCGGTTGCGTCCGTTGCCCATCGGTTGCCATTGCTTGCCGTCAAGGGGCTGGAGTGAATACTTGTGCGCAAGGTAGAGATATTCGTTGCGGAGTTTGGCGAAATAGCCCTCGTTCAGTGCATCGTGCTGATAGCGTTCGGGAATGGTGTCGAGTTCCAATAGTCCTGCCTGTCCGAGAAAGAGGGCTTCCAACTGAAAGAGGTCATCAGCATGGAAGTCTATTACCGACATTGGCAGCGACTTCGCCCACTGCTCCATCAAGTCACCGTTGACGCCCATCCCGAAAGTGCGGGCAATGGTCACGAAATAGGCCGCATCCCAACTGCCAAACTCCTTTGCCCTGCGCCTTATTTCCTCAGTCTGCCATTCCAAACGCTCGGTCTGTAAGGCACTGAGCCATGAATTGACGGTGAGGCGGGTGCAGTTCTCCTTTACGTTCTGATGGCACACCGTCTGCCCTTGGTCGGATGCGAGTATCAGGTATCGTTTTGCAACTTCCTGCGGTATCTCCATCGGCATGACGCTGACGGGCTGTCCCTTGGAGTTGATGATGTCTGTATCGGCATTGCCCACCACTGTGAGGATTACATTGTCATACGCCTTATCCTTGTCCATTCCGTACAGATACCAGTCGGATGCGTTCTCGGTCACTACGACATTGCCTACCCAAAGTACACTGTTCAACTTCAACTTGACATTGAAATAGTCGGGTGCATCGCCTCGGTGGTTGTATAGTCCTGCATCCAATACCTCCACGTCCTTTCCGTCCGTGGTCTGTCCGTTGTTCTCCATCATCTTGTGCCGCCAAACGAATTGCAGCTGCCTTGTTATGGAGGTTCTCGTCCTGCTGATTGCTTTTATTCTTGCCATTGTCTTTCTGTTTTTTAGCGGTGGGAATGTTTGCCCACTTCCACCTTAGTTAATACTTATGCGTGATAGAAGTCTGCATCTACGACCTCGGTTAAGAGACTGCCAATGTCGGGGCATGAGGTGGTATAGGGTTCGTCTATTCCTCGCCAGTCCACGACAAAGCCGTGCTTGAAGTTTGCGTCAATAAACGACTGCACAAGTTCCGTGTCTAAATCGTCAAGTCCGCTAAAGTCCCAATACTCGATAGCGTTCACTGCCCATGTGGGTATGGCAAAAGTTCCTGCGAATTTCATATTACTTCCTTGTCGTTAAGAATTACCAATAATAGTCTGTTCTCCATGATTATCCCATTGGATGGGTTGCGCTGCTTCAACCAAAAGTGACGAGAGCCAAAGCCCCAAATGAAGTTACGTTCAAATTCGGGTCTCTGTGGGTCGTGTTCCATTGCCCGTCTCAGTTCTTCCCTGCTATTACAGAGGTTAATAAGGTTACACAGATACACGAATAAATCTGAGGTGTTAAACTCCCAAAGGATAATCTTGCTTTCAATTTCGATGCTCATAATGATGTCGTTTTAAAAATGTAATAACGGCTGTCGCCATTGCCTTTCTCTGTCACAACCTCGGCAATCTCACCCACTGCATCAGCCTTGCGGCTTTTGCAGTAGGGGATAATGGTGATTGCCAGTCCTTTCAAATAGTCTTTCGTGCTCATTGTCTATATCATTTATGTTATTGTATTATGCAGCCTTTAACCGCTGTCCTATAAGGTATGCGTTCTTATTCACAAGGTCTATAATACGGGCATGGTGTTCCGTAAACTCGTTGCATGCGCCATAGCATTGCAGTACCTTCATAGTCTTTAGCGAGACTTCTATTGTCTCTACACGCTTGCCGTTAATGGTAGCGGAAAGGATAAGCGAGTTCTTTTTCAGATAGTATTTGTTGCTGTAAACGCAGTGGTGCATGTGTTCACCCTCCTGCAAGTATTCCTCAACACTTTCAAGAACATGGACACAGATTAAGCCATCTGTGAAGTGTATGCCGAAGTAGCGGGATTTGAGTTTGCGGAACTTCTCTTCATCTATTTGGAATTGTTCTATCTTGTCATTGATGCTCTTTTCTATCTCCTTTCTCTCCTTCTTCTCTATCCATCGGTCATGCTCTGCGTTGAGGTCTGTCGGGCATACATACTTGGCATTATGCAGGTCTTTGCCGAAATAGCGGAGTGCATCTATATAGTCACACCAAACGGATGCGTCATTGATGGCATAATGGTTACGGATGCAGACTTTCACGGATGCCCAATAGAGGTCAATGTCCCTATATCGGTCGTAGATGAACTTTCGGGCAAGTTTGTGATAGCCAGCCTTTACAAGTGTCTCGGTCTTGGCATTTGTCAGCAGGGACTCGAAGAGGGCAGACGGCAGGGTACTGTGGAAATTCCCGTCAAAGCCGTTACGTTTCAATTCGGGGATGGTGTCATACTGAGGATAGACACTGCATCCGTCCACGATGGGGAATGCCGTTGAGTGGGTGCGGATTTCAAGGCTTGAACCACAGAGCCAGTCATCTATGCAGTAACTAAAGGGTGCGCGGAGCCTTGACGTGGTGCAGGTGTTCCCGTCCTTGTCTATCCACCTCTGCATGACCTCTGTGCAAGTGTATGTTGTTTTCTCGCCTTTCCATTGGTGGGTGCGGATGAAGAAATAGCGAAGTACCTGCAATCCGTCAGCGGTGGTGATGATGCTGAAATAGCCCACTTGCGAAAGTTTCTGCTTATTCGTTTCCTTGATGGTGAGGTGCTTTCCGCAGTGAGGGCAGACGGCTTCTTCCGTGCTTTCCTCAGTGACGAAGGTGTGTCCGCAGTCCATGCAGGTGGTCTTTCCGCTTTTCAGCCGGTAGGCATAGAAGTACACGGAATTGTCGTAGCCCCACTGCATCTGTCTCTTGGTGGCAGGGCGCAGTTTCCTCATTGCTGCCACAACTTGGCGCTGAAAGTCGTTCTTGGGTCTCATAGTCAGAAATTGAATAGCATTGGTTGGACTTGTGCGGTCTGTTCTCTCTTGGCGGTCGGCTTCTTGCGGTTGGCAATGCGGTTATAGCAATCCCTTTGGTACTGCGCCATTGCCTCGCGTCTTGCCTCTGCCTTTTCCTCGTCTGTCAGTTCTACTACATGATTAACCGCCACATGCAGATAGTCCACAGACTTGCCGACTTCGATGTCCTCTTCTTGGTAGTAATGAACTGCCATTCCGTAAATCTCGTCATCCTCAAATCCGTTGCATCCGCTTTCCTGCACTTGGTTGAGAATGTAGGTCACGCAGTCGTTGATGTTCTTCTTCGGGTCTGCATACCTTTCTGCAAAGTTGGTGTCATAGGTTGCCATTTCCATAAGGTATGCTTGAATGGTCTCCTTAAATGCTCTTGTTGCGTCCATATTGATAAGTATTTAGATGAATAATTAGATTTTGCCCTGCTCGTGATAGGAATAATATGCTCCGTCCGTAACGATAACATGGTCGAGGAAGTGGATGCGCATTACCTCACATGCCCGTTGTATGCTCTTCGTCAGTTCATCGTCATATCTGCTCGGTGTCAGTCTTCCGCTTGGGTGGTTGTGAACGGCTGCAAGGATGGTTGCGTTACTCAGTACGGCTTCACGCATGACGATACGAACATCTACACTTGTCTCGGTGATTCCTCCTTGGCTGATTTTCACGGACTTGATAAGGCGGTAGTTGTTGTTCATCAGTAGAATGTGGAATTGCTCTACCTCTAAATCCATCATTCGGGGAAGCATATAGTTATAGATACGGGTAGCGGTGCCCATGTCGGGGCGGAGTTCTGCGGTTGCTGCTTGTCTGCGCTTGCCCAACTCCACTGCCGCCATAATCTTGCATGCGGTCTGAGTGCCTACTCCCTCAATGTCCTCAAACTCGTCGAAACGTGCCTTGCCCAATGTGTTGAGGTTGTTGTTAAACTTGCCTATAACGTGTTTGGCAATATCCACTGCGCTATACTGCTGCGTACCACTGCCAATGAGGATGGCTAATAACTCTGCATCCGTAAGGCTGTCAGTGCCTAAACGCTGTAGTTTCTCGGTGGGTCTGTCCTCAATGCTCCATCTGCTAATGGGGAGTCTCATTGTTGCTGCTGTGCTCATAATTCAGTTGTATTGATAATTTGATGTTCTGTGATAGTTCTTTGTCTTGGCGAGAAAGAGGGTCATCCGCACGTCTGCCCCTGCTGCCTGCATCTGTTCGATAAAGGCGTTGGCGGTGGCACAAGTGGTGCAAATGTCATCAATCAGCAACACACGCTTGCCGTTGAAATAGTCGGTGTCTATCTGCACATTGCTCCTTTGTCCGTGCTTCTTGCTGATATGCACTTTCTCACGCTTGCCGATAACTTGGATATGCTCAAAGCCGTTGATTGCATTGCACTTGGCGCAAACACTGGCAGAGAAACGCTTATACCTGCGTTTGTTGGTCTGCTCACAACTGGCGGGGATGCACACGATGATGGTATTTGTCAAGTCCATAGATGCGAGTGTCTTTGCCACAAGGTCTGCTGCCCACTTGGTTGCATACCTCCTACCTGCCTTGAAGTCGAGCAAGTGGCGCATAGCGTCCTGCGTATCGAAGTCTGCACAGCGCATATAACGCTGCGGAGTGTACTGCATAATGGCGTATTTGAACATATCTGAAAGGGATTAGAGGATGATACGTGCAAGGAATAACACTATTCCAAATACGGCTACAATGAGCCATAGGACGAGGTTTACGACTGCCCTGAAGCAATGCCACAGGATGCGGACTGCCCAAAGGATGATGCGGAAGAGAGAGTAACCCATAACTGCTAATGTTGTTGTACTGCTGTATGCCATAATCTTTATTTTTTTATGTGAATCCAGGATCCGTAGTGCAGTTCCTTGTGAACCAATCTCGAACCGTGAATCCTTCGTTTTTTTTTGCGTCTTCCTATCGCCGTTTGTTTGTTCCTACGACTTTTTCAAAGGTAGCAGAATTGGATTCGCAAAGTTTTTTCGGCGAAATACTACCCCCTTTCGGGTGTGGAGATTTCCCCGAAACCCTTCAGGGCTTGAAACTTTGCCATTCCAATTTGCGTTTTACCTTTGTCGTAGGAACAATCAAACATCAGGCGATTGGAAGACCTGCGAAAGTTCACGGCGAGATTCGTTTGCATGGGCTACGCGCACCCCCTTCGCAAAGCGAACGGACTTTCGGGCAGATTACAATGTTCGCTGGGGCGAATAAATGTTCAGATTATCAGATTGAGTGATTCGTAAAAGACTCCAGAACAGAGCGGATGAGAATAAGAAATCGGCTGTCCTCACCTGCAATACTGAATGCCCCCAGCGGTTTCCAGTTTGCAAGTGGTGACAGCCGTTTTCTCTCGTCCGCTGACAGTCGGGTGTGTCTTATAGCCTTATCAGTGTCTTGCACACCGACAAGGCTGTAAGACTTGCCCGACGACATTAACGCTTTTACGACGGTCGTGTGTGCTTTTCGGAATTAGAGGATGATGTCTAAGGCTGACGATTGAATGTGAAGCGGATAGGCTTATGGTTATTGTATGCGGCCTTTGGTTTGACTTTGCAGATTGCGAAAACCTGTCTTCAGAAAACAATCACTTTCTTAACCATGTTTTGAGATATTGCACATTTCGATTTTAATGTATTTTTTTTGTTAAAAATAACAAAATAACGTATCAATTTGAGTTGCTATACATAATATTTAAATACTAATTAGTATCTTTGCCTCAGTTACAAATCAGATTCAAACGAAAATCATTATGGTTTAGCTGATAACGAGCGAAATGCTAATGTAAGATTTATTTTATAATTGAATAAACAATAACGTATTATAATTAGATGGTTTTACCTCGTAAGGTCATCATATGAATAGAATTGAAATATAAATAATATTGATATGCAAAAAAGTAACAAGAAATTATTCATTAGTTGGTCTGGAGAAAATGGCAAGGAGATCGCACTGAAGCTAAAAGAAGTTCTTGAAAAGGATGTGTTTGAGAATGAACTAAGTTGTTTTGTCTCAGATTCTGATATTACATCGGGTGAGACATGGTGGAATAGGATCAATAAGGAACTTACTGCTTCATCCATGGGGATTGTTTGTATAACAAAAGAAAATGTAAAAGCTCCCTGGATTTATTATGAAGCAGGTGCTCTTGTTGGTCATGATATCATGACAATTCCATTACTTTTTAATTGCAGTTTTGAAATCCTTAATGATACCCCTCTAGACACGAACCAAAAAGTACAGTTTTCAGACAGGAAGAAGTTTGCCAAAATGATACTTGATATAAACGGACATTTGAATGTCTTGAAAGACTCACCTAATCATATTAGAGTAATAGCAAATACGGCTCATGAGAAAATGTGCAACGAATTGAAAGATGTTTTTGACAGACTAAAACAAAAAGGATATTTCAATGAGAAATATGTATATCCTCAAAACATTTCTACCATTGATAGGAATTCTGTTTTTGTAAGTGCCCCAATGAGTACATTAAAACAGATGAATATAGAAAACAACGAGTTTCATTATTGAAGATTCTAGAAAATCTTAAAAAAATCGGTTTCACAAAAGTTGTATGCCCTGCTGCGGACATTGAAGACAAAAATCATTTTGATGGAAGGGCAAAAAGTGTTCAAGATAATTTCGCAAATCTAAAAAAGACAGAATGCTTTGTACTTATATATGAACACGCTCGGCCTTCAAGCGTAATGGTTGAACTAGGATATGCAATCGCGATATCAAAGAAAACAGTTGTATTTTACAAAAAAGAACTCCCATTCCTTGTTCAAAAAGCTGGCGAGAATATTCCTCATGTGCGAACCGTAAAATTCAGAAACTACGATGAAATTATTAATGAGATTATAGGCAACAAAATGGCTCTGTTTAAAAATGATAAAGATGAAAATGACTAATAAAGTATTTATTTCCGCACCAATTTCTGGTTTTGAAGATAAACATGATTACGAAGAATTCAGAGAGTTTATTCTATCTCTTATAGTGTCATTAAGAGTTGCAGGATTTGAAGTTTGTTCTGAACTTGAGCAGATTTCTCACTCAGGTGATTATGATAGTCCAACAAAATCCGTTGAAGATGATCTTGCAAACATTAAGTCATCAGAAATATTCCTAATGATTCATCCAAAACGGATGCAGACCAGCTCTTTGATGGAGCTTGGTTTTGCATGTGCTATATCAAAAGCGATTATAATAATTGGTAAGAAATCCGATCTTCCATATTTAGCAAAGGGATTGGAGTCTTCTATCGTTAAGGCGAAAATATTAGATGTCTCACATATTTCCAAGGACATAATTCCCCAAATTATACAAATAGTAAAATGTAACTAACAATAACAATTATGAAACAATAGATACATATTCATTTTAGTTTATTAATTTCCTTTAACGAATCAATTAGTTACGTTAAACCCAAAACGTTTTATTCGAGAAAAACTGATTAATGTTTATGTAGTAAAGAATAAATGAACTAGCGATAATAACAAATTATGGATATATTAACTATACCTTGGTCGGAAATCAATATTCCGAAAATTATTTTGGAAGCAATGCCCATGATTATCTCTACCTTCGTGGGTACATGGATTGTTAGAAGGTCTTTTCTTCCCAAAGTTGTTATAAAGACGAAGAAAGAGCATATATTGAGAGATGACGGAGGATGCTTTTTATCTTTGAATCTAATCAATGTAGGCCCCAATGTAGCTAAAAATTGTTGTGCTTATATAATCTTAGATAATCCTGTGAATAGTAGTCAGTTCCTTAACCCCGACGAAGCAAATACTGACGAGCATTTACCTTGTTATGTTCAAGAAAACCCAAATTTTGAAACTCCCAGAAATACTCTTATAACCAGAGAGAAACGGAGGGATGTGCAGCAAATTGAACTATGTTGGACTCATCATGGGAATCCGTATCATAAAGATTTAAATCCTGGCGTGCAGACGCATGTTGATATCTGTAGGTATCAACTGTTCTCTAACGACAAGGGCCAATATTATATAATTTTCCCCACAGAAAGAGGATGGAGAAGAATACACTTCCGATTAAAGTATCAAGAGTTGCAAGGAAAACTATATGTTTGTCCAGCCAATTCTTATCCTAATATATTTGATATTACATTTGGGCTTGATACCAGTGGAACCCCAGAAGTAAAGATAAAGAAAATACGTTTAAATTGGTTTTCAAGAAGAAAGTTGTTATTGAAGTAAAGACTTATATATATGAGAGAATGCTACTGCCGTTTTGCGGATGTCGTTATTGATCCTAAATTCAATGGCAGAATTATTGTATCGATAGCCACATTCTGCTGATGATTTTATTGCATATTCTAACTTCGACACCAAATCCTCTAAATTGTCCTTCTGGAAGAATATAGCATGTTGATAACCTGATGCAATCTCTATATAAGTCGGAATATCTGACAAAACAGTGGGAATGCCGATGGCTAATGCTTCGGAAATGGACAGACCGTATGAACAATAACGCTCAGGTGAAAGAACTATGTGAGCAGCCTCATAGAGCGTAAACATACTATATGCAGAAAGGAAATGTAGGTGCTGGGAAATATTCTTTGTCCTGTTCTTTGTCCGAAATTCATCCAGTTCAGGAAGCAAACTATTTTTTATCCCACTGAACACCACTTCAATATTGTATCCCCTCTCCAAAAGTATCTCACACGCCAATAAGGCTAAATCTTGGCCCTTTTGTTTAACATTGAAACGTGATGGAATTAGAATGACGATGGTGGATGCGTTTCTCCCGAACGATGTTTCTTCAGTATGGGTAACTTTTTTCGAATATGCCATGTCATTCAATAGAACACCAAGATGCACAGACTGGATAGGAATCTGAAATCGTTTAGAAAAGTTATTGGCATAGTAATGGCTTGCTGTAAACAAACACGGTCTGTTCTGAATCTGAGAACTCTTGTTTCTTACGAACTCTATCAACTGTTGGAATTTCCCTTCTCCCCAAAAGCCGTCAAATTCTTGTTCGTTCTCATGTTGATAAGCGACTATAGGAGTTATTGTTTCTTGTGCATAAGCTGCTATATATGAGTTTAAATGATAAATGTCAGCCTGAAACTTTGAATACTGCTCATAAGAATAATCTGCCAGACTTCTTAAGCCATCTTGTACTTTACTGTCCCCGAAAATTGCTTCTTTAAGAAATTTTGATGATGGAACTCCATTATACTTAGTTCGCAGCAGATTAGTATATTGCTCGGGAATCACTCCATAGACGTCTATGCCTTCAATGACGAAATGCGTTTTTAAACTAGAGCATACAATGAATGGCTCATGTCCTAACACTTTCAATTCTTTGGCCAATTTGATAAGCAAGGTCTGAGTACCACCGATATAAGGGTCACTAATCTCATAATATGTGTGCAAGCAAATATCCATAATTTGTTATTATCATTCGTTCGTTTGCATTATTTATCTTATATTATTAATGTAAATCCCCAAAATGAATGAAGAATGAAAGCAAATGAAAACAACCAGAAAGTAAGTGCTGTCATAAAAGATTTCTTATGGCATTGTGAATTTGAGAAGAAATTAAGCGAGAAGACATTGAATGCTTATAAAGCAGATTTGTCACAATTCGTTAGTAGCATTGGTGATCTTGATATTTCAGAAGTGACAAAAGATGTTTTAAGGAAATATCTTCAGGCAATATCTCATTTTCGACATAAAACTATCAAAAGGAAAATAGCGACAATAAAGGCTATGCTGAATTATTACGAATATGAAAATGAATGGTATAACAGTCCCATGCGGAAGATGAAAATCAGGATGCGTGAGCCTGTCCGCTTAC
>JAEEGI010011041.1_pt1 | contig 19560 bp, 12 predicted proteins | sample 8958751 | NCBI WGS metagenome assembly JAEEGI01 (sample SAMN16246545, study PRJNA631951) | gut metagenome | biome: gut microbiome; feature: rumen; material: KS-attached | host: Bos | place: Iran: Karaj | collected 2018-10 | reverse complement strand
ACTCTGACATGAAACCTAATGACCGATTTGGGATAAAGCGTTTCAGATTCTGCATGACAGACAAGAATACGGGCAGGAGCTAAGTGCCCCTGCCCGTATTATTATATCCTTTTTGGAACTATGCGTCTTACCGGAAGCGGATGACATCTATGAGGCGGACGCCGTCGAGCCAGACGGCGATGCAGCCGACAATGCCTTCGGAGTCATCCCAGTCAGCAATGGGCTGGAGGGTGGTGTCGTTGACAATCTCGAAGTATTCGGGCTCAAAGCAGAGGCCTTCCTTCAAGGGGTTGACCTCGTGGAAGGAGCTGAGGGTGTCCATCACCCAGAGTTGTACGGTCTCCACGTCCTCGTAGTCCGACATCTCGACAGCCTGTTGGAGGGTGGCGTAGATGGTGGGGGCAACGGCGCGAGCCTCAGGGCTGAGACGCATGTTGCGGCTGCTGAGGGCTAGGCCGTCGTCGGCGCGGACGATGGGGCAGGGGACCAACTCGATGGGGTACTTAATCTGCTCCAAGAGGTTGCGGATGATGGCAATCTGCTGGAAGTCCTTCTCGCCAAAGTAGGCACGGTCGGGCTGGGCAAGGTCGAACAGGCGACGCACGACGACAGCCACACCGGAGAAATGGCCGGGACGACGGGGTCCTTCCATCACCTCCTCGAGAGGACCGAAGTGGTAGACGGTGGTGACGGGCTCGGGGTACATCTCCTCGACGGTGGGCACAAAGGCGATGTCGGCACCGGCAGAGGCCAGTTTCTCGCAGTCGGCCTCGACGGTGCGGGGATATTTGGCAAGGTCTTCCTTGTTGTTGAACTGTATGGGGTTGACAAAGACGCTGACCACGACGAGGTCGTTCTCCTTGCGGGCACGGTTGACGAGCGAGAGGTGTCCATCGTGCAGAGCACCCATGGTGGGGACAAGGCCGATGGTCTTATGAGCCTGTTTGGCTTCTTGGATGGCTGCGGTGAGGGCAGCTACGGTGGTGATTGTTTGCATGATTGATTTTATAGGTTAATGGGTGATATGGGGATTATGGGTTTTGATTGTTGTTGTCATTAGTATCGTCATCGATGATTTCGTAGGGGGAGAAGCCGTTCTCATCAGTATCGACATGCATGTCGGGTTGGGCTTGATCGGGGTGCTGGTAGTCGGGGCGACGCATGAGGCGATTGGGTATCTCGAGGAGGTAGTCGAAGAGGGTGAGCAGCAGGCTGAAGAGCAATGCACTCCAAAAGCCGTCGACATGGAACGAGGGAATCAGCCCCGAGGCAAGCATGATGATGAATGCATTGATGATGAGCAGGAAGAGACCCATGCTGAAGATGGTGAAGGGAAGGGTGAGGACTATGAGGATGGGTCGTATGAAGCTGTTGAGCAGGGCGATAACGATGGCGGTGATGATGGCGGAGGCGACAGAATTGATTTCTACGCCAGGGAGTATGTACGCCGCGAGGATGGCGGCGAGGGTCATCACCACGGTCTGTGCCAGAAAACCGAAACGTCCGGTGTATAGTTCGTGCGAATTGCGGAAGGTTATTTTCATGTCATTCTAATTTAGGCTGATTTCACCTTTGCCATAACGAATTACCTCGACCTGTCCGCCTGAACAGTCCACGACGGTAGAAGGCTCGTCCTCACCGATGCCACCGTCGACCACTAGGTCTATGCGGTTGCCGAACGACTCGTGAATGAGTTCGGGGTCGGTAAGGTATTCAACCTCTTGCTCGCTGTCCACCTGACGCACCGAAGTGCCGATGAGTGGACAGCCTAGGGCCTCGACGATGGCCTGCAGGATGGGGTTGGCGGGTACACGCACACCAATGGTCTTGTTGGGATTTAGGTAGTTGCGTGGCACGTTGTTGTTGGCATCCATGATGAAGGTGTAGGGGCCAGGGAGGCATTCGCGCAGCAGGGTGTAGGTGTCCTTGTCCATGGGACGGACATATTCGGACACCATGCTGAGCGATGCGCAGAGCATCGAATATTTGGCTTTTTTGAGTGAGAAGCCTTTGAGTTGGGCAATGGCTTCGACAGAACGTTTGAACTCCATGCTGCAGGCAAAGGCGTAGAGTGTGTCGGTAGGAACGACGATAATGCCGCCTTGCTGGAGGAGGTCAACCACGCGGCGTACCTCGCGTGGATTAGGGTTGTCGGTGTATATTTTTGTAATCATTTGAGCGTGCAAAAGTACGAAGTTTTTTTGAATTGCTATACTTTTTTTATGGAAATATCGTTTTATAGACATTATGAAGAAAAAGTTAGTATTGTTCTATATATTCAGCGGACTGCTGTTTTGTGGTTCATTGCAGGCTCAGAATGTGAAGTTTAAGAAGTATTTCGAGAACTATACTCTTCGCATTAACTACCTCCGTATAGGCAATCGTCAGCACGACACTATTAATCTTGTCTCGGTGGAACGATTAAGTACATGGGCAGGGTCGCAAACCCAATTGTTAGACCCATTTGACAACGGTGACTACCGAGTGGTAGTGTGTGACCATGTTACCGGGCGGAAGCTCTACAGTCGTGGATATAATAGTCTTTTCCACGAGTATCGTGACACCCCACAAGGCAAGGACAGCGTGGCAAGCTTCGAAGAGGTATTGCGTTTGCCGTGGCCTCAGCGGAAGGTTGATATCTGTTTTCAAAAACGGGGTAGTGACCAACTCTATCGTGCACAGTATCAATATTGCTTCGACCCCGATTCGGCGATACGGCGCTTGATGCAACAGTCGTGGTTGCGAGTGGAAGCTACACCTCTCAGATTGCAATATAAAGGCGACAGCCGCAAGAAGATTGATGTGGTCATAGTTCCTGAAGGTTATGGCCCTTCCGACACTGCGAAGATGAGGCGCGATATGATGTCTTTTTGCGACTATCTGCTAGGTCAGGAGCCTTTCAGCAGTCGTCGTAACGACTTCAACGTATGGGGTGTGTCTCTTGTGGGAGAGGCATCTGGCATCACCGACCCTAAAAAAGGGATAAGTGTCAACAGCCTTGTGGGCTCCAGCTACAACACTTTTGGTTCTGACCGCTATCTTATGACCACCCATCTCTTCAAGCTCCATGATGCGATAGGCTCCACCCCCTGCGACCATATCATCATTATGGCGAACAGCACAACCTACGGTGGTGGGGCGATATACAACTTCTATGCCATGAGTTCGCTCAATGAGATGGCCTATATGGTGCTGCCCCATGAGTTAGGGCACAGTATAGGCGGACTGGCAGACGAGTATGTCGATGAAAACCTCAGCTATGGCGATATGCACAGTCTCACGGTTGAACCTACCGAACCCAATATCACCACCTTGGTCAATTTTCAGTCAAAGTGGGCTGATATGTTGCCTGCCGGCACGCCTGTCCCCACTCCTGCTAACGACAAGGTGTCGCGTGGGGAAAACGGCCCGTTGGGTGTTTATGAGGGTGCCGGCTATCATGCCCACGGAATCTACCGCCCTGTGATGCACTGCATGATGAGAGACTATGCGCCGTTCTGCCCGGTATGTGCCAAACGGCTTAACGATATTTTTGACCTCTATACGAAATAATAATACCATTTCTGCGTTATTATAAACCATGTTGAAACGCCCGACATATCTCATGCTGCTGGCTGTGTGCCTTCTGCCTTTGTTGGTCACCTCCTGTATGAAGGAGGATGACTGGCACACAGAGGTCGTGGAGCTCGACTTCTCGTGCGACACGATGGCGTTCGATACGGTCTTTACACAGATGGGTACCACCACGCGTCAGTTCAAGGTGTACAACCACACTGCTAATGCGGTGCGCATCAAAGAAGTGACGCTACAGGAGGGACACACTTCTCGTTTTCGACTCAATGTTGACGGCGACACGAACATGGTGGCCCGTAACGTCGACGTAGCCGCCGGCGACAGCATTTTCATCTTCGTGCGAGCCAACATCAATCCCAACCAACAGACCGAACCCTTCCTTATTGAAGATGCCGTTCTGTTCCGTTTCGACAACGGTGTACAGCGGCTGCCCCTCACTGCCTACGGTCGCAACGCGGTCTACCATGTGCCTACCGATACCCTGCATAGTGCCGACGGGACACCTTTTGTTGACATGTTTGGCAATCCATACGCCTACAGTATCATCGACTGCGAACATTGGCGGCACGACCTGCCACATGTCATCCTCGGCTATGCTGTTGTCGACAGTCGCCATACCCTCCATTTGCAAGAAGGCGATGAGCTGTATTTTGCCACAGATGCCGTGCTGTGGGTATATGACAGTGCTACGATAGATGTGCGCGGAACTGCCGAGCAGCCAGTGCTATTTACCTCCCTGCGGCATGATGGATGGTACAACGATTTGCCAGGCCAATGGGGCTACCTATGGCTGAGCATGGGCAGTGTGGATAACTACATGAATCATGCTATAGTCGAAAATGGCTACATGGGTATTGCTGTTGACAGTTGTGCTAATGCAAATCCCACCCTCCGCATAAGCAACACTCAGATTCGCAACCACACCCTTGCCGGACTTCGTTGCAATACCGCCCACGTCGTGGGTGACAACCTTTTGGTAACCAATTGTGGAACGGTGACTGCCGCGCTGCAATACGGAGGCTGGTACGATTTCAGCCACTGCACCTTTGCTAATTATTGGCGCTATGACAGTCGCACCATCCCTAGTGTGCTGGTCAGCAATTATTATGATGACGAAGAATCGCTGGTCCGTTATGTCTGGCCTATGCAAGGAGTGATGGCTGACTGTATTATTTATGGCAGCCTCAACAACGAGTTGGTTATCAGTCTCGACAGCACACTCCCTGTTGAATTCACTCTTTCGCATTGCCTGGTGCGAGGTGGTGAATGGGACGAAGACCCACATTTTGTCGACCCCGCAGAAGGTGACTATCGTTTGCAAGAAGACTCGCCTGCGTTAGGTATAGGCTACCAATACCCCGAATGCGACACTGCGTCTAGGTTGTGTAGAACATGGCGGAAGAATCGCTCTGGAGTGGCTCCACTACCTGCCTCAATGCGTGCTCCCCGACTGCCTAGAAATAACTCAATTTCCAATTATCGATTCTCAATTCTTAATCCCCAATGATAGAATACCTCTCAGGAAAACTGGCCTCACTTACCGCTGCCACAGCTGTCATTGACTGTGGCGGAGTCGGCTATCTGCTCGAAATATCCCTCAACACCTATAGTGCCATTCAAACTCAGACAGAGGTACGGCTATGGGTGCACGAAGTCATTCGCGAAGATGCCTACCAGCTGTACGGCTTCTACGCTCCTGCCGAGCGTGACATGTTCCGCCTGTTGCTTGGTGTCAATGGTGTGGGGGCGGCAACGGCGCGCATGATGCTCTCCTCCCTCAGCGTAGACGAGCTGACCAGTGCCATTGTGGCGCAGGATGACAAGATGCTCAAGCGTGTCAAAGGTGTTGGAGCCAAGACCGCCCAGCGTATCGTGCTGGAACTGCAGGACAAGGTGTCAGGTACTGCCTCAGTCATTGCCACCACTGTAGTCAGTCGCAGCAAAGAAGAGGCACTCAGTGCCTTGGTTATGTTAGGCTTCCCCAAGGCAGCAGCCGATAAGGTGTTGCAGCAACTTGATGCTTCACTCTCGGTCGAAGAACTAATCAAACAAGCATTACAAAAACTCTGATGAAAAATAATTGCTTGATTGTTCGATTGTTTGATTGTTTGAGTGTTCGCCGCGCCAACACTCAAGCATTCTCACATTCAAGCATTCTTGCAATCATATTCCTGGCATTGTTCATGTTCCTGTCGGTGCCAGCACAGGCGCAGTCGCCCGAAGGCGGTGTCACTACCACAGTGGAATATGACACGGAGTCGGGCGGGTATGTCAAGGTGACACGTGTGGGCGACATGGTCATCAACCGTGAGTATATGACCTTTGAGGAATACCAAGACTACCAGATGGACCAACTGATGCGGAAATATTGGAACGAACGTTCTACTCAAAGTGATAGTTCGGCCGACGACGGTTTGCTTAGCCGCATCCCTGGTTTTTCGGAGATAAGCAAAAAGGTAGACGGTCTGCTTGCCATTCCCGACATCAGTATCAACCCTACCGGTAGTGTCGACCTCACCTTTCAGGGAATAAGCAATTTCCGTGACGACCCACAGATTGACTACAACCAGCGTAGGAAGTTTCACTTCGACTTCGATGAGAACATACAGATAAGTATGAATGCCAAAATTGGCGACCTCTTTGATTTCGACATCAATTGGAACACAAAGGCCACCTTCGACTTCGAAAACAAGATAAAACTACAATACGCTGGTAAGGAGGACGACATCGTCCAACTATTCGAGGCCGCCCACATATCTTTCCCTCTCAATACCACCCTCATTCAAGGCAGTCAGCAGCTGTTCGGTTTCCATACCAAACTCAAATTTGGAAAGTTGACGGTCGATGCTGTGATTTCCAAGAAAGAAACTAGCACGGAGAACATGCAGGTGCAAGGCGGAGCCACCACACAGGAATTTCAGATTCGCTCCGACGAGTACGAAGAAAACCGCCACTACTTCATTGCCCAATACTTCTACGAAAACTACAACAAGGCTATGGCCACCCTGCCCACACCCAACACTCCCATCCGCATCATACGTATGGAGGTGTGGCGTACCAATGTGGGTGCGGCAGTCACCAACAACCGAAACATACTGGCACTGACAGACCTTGGTGAGAACAACCCTAGTAGTGACCGTATTATTGGCGGAAGCTCTACACGTCCTTCCAATTCCAGCAACAACTTATTGCAGGTTATCGGACTGTCAGCCATTCGCAACACCGACAACATCACCTCGCACATGCAAGGTTTGGGATTTACCTCCGGTGTCGACTTTGAGAAAGTACAAAGTGCGCGCTTGCTCAACAGTAGTGAGTATACCTACAATGCCCAGCTAGGCTTCATCACCCTCAGTCAGCCACTCAGTGCTGACCAGGTGCTGGCTGTCGCTTTTCAGTATCAGGTCGTGGGCGATACCACAGTCTATCAGGTGGGTGAACTCACCACTGACGGTGTCAACGACCCCAACACATTGGTAGTGAAGCTTATCAAAGGCACAAGCCTTGACACACGCAGCCCACTTTGGCGATTGATGATGAAAAACGTATACTTCCTGCGAAGTACCCAGATATCGCGAGACAAGTTCCGCCTCAATATCCTATACGAAAGCCGCGACGGCGGAGTGGGCATAGGCTACTTCACCGATGGTCCCAAGGAGGGTATCCCACTCATCGAACTATTTGGACTTGACCGTATGGATGCCTCACAAAACTATTATTACGCTGATGGTGTGTTTGACTGGTTCGACAGTGCTGCTTTCAAGGGCGGTATTATCCAGTCCACCACGGGACGCATATTCTTTCCATACGTTGAGCCTTTTGGACGAGACTTGCGCGAGATGCTGGGCGACGACGAATTTGCAAAAGAGTACTGTTTCGACTCGCTCTATACCATGACTCGCACTCTGGCAGGACAGTATGCCGACAAAAACAAGTTCTACCTTGAAGGCTACTACTCCAGTACCGTCAGTGGCGAGATATCATTAGGCTACAGCGTGTCGCAAGGCTCTGTCACCGTGACGGCAGGCGGTGTGCCGTTGATTGAGAATGTCGACTACATCGTTGACTACACCATGGGCACAGTGCGCATCATCAACGAAAGTATACTTTCTAGCGGCACTCCCATCAGCGTCAGCAGCGAGAACAACTCGTTCAGCATGATGTCCAAGACCATGGTAGGTGCCCACATTAACTACGAGGTGCAGCCCGACTTCAACATTGGCGGTACCTTCATGAACCTTTCCGAGAAGCCGCTGACCCAGAAAAACAATTTTGGCGACGAACCCACCAGCAACAGCATCTGGGGTCTTGACCTCAACTATCGGCATGAGGCACCATTCATCACCAAACTGGTCGACCGCCTGCCTGGTATCGACACCAAAGCACCCTCCAACCTCACCCTCTCCGCTGAGTTTGCCCAGTTTATACCAGGGCTTTCTCGCACAGGTAGTAAAGAAGGCAGTGTCACATACATCGATGACTTTGAAGGTGCCGAGAGCAGTATCGACCTCAAAGGCATCACCTATTGGCATCTAGCCAGTACACCGCAAGACTACAGGCTCTCCGTGCCTCGTTTTCCCGAAACAGCGCCAGGTACAGGTCTAGCCTATGGTTTCAATCGTGCCCGACTTGCGTGGTATCGTATCGACCATATATTTTACAAGTCAGGTATGGGCTCCATTGCCAACATTACCGATGACGACCGTTCCCAGCCCTACGCGCGCCGCATTTCCGAGCAAGAGGTCTTTCCAAACAAGGAGATAGCAACTGGCGACTTGTCTGTTATTTATGAGCTGAATCTTGCATACTATCCAGAAGAGCGTGGTCCTTACAACTACGATGTGGCACCTTCTTCCTATAGTGCCGGTATAGGTGCTGATGGACGCTTGGCACAGCCCAAGAGCCGTTGGGGTGGCATCATGCGCGAACTTGACTACACCGATTTTGAGACACAGAACATTGAGACTCTTGAGTTCTGGCTCATGGATCCATTTATCGAAAATCCCAATCACACGGGAGGTAAACTATACATCAACTTAGGTGAAATTAGCGAGGATATACTGCGTGACGGTCGCAAGAGTTTTGAAAATGGCCTGCCCACCAGTGATGAAGTGACGGGTGTCGACACCACCATTTGGGGGCGGGTGCCTAATACGCAGCCCATAGTCAATGCTTTCGATAATAACGAGTCGGCGCGACGCTATCAGGACATAGGCTACGACGGTCTCAGCAGTTCTCATGATAGCGACGACGAGCAGCAATTCTTTGCCGACTACCTCAACCAGATAGCCCTGCTCCACGGAACGTCGTCGGATGCATATCGGTTGGCCAGTGCTGACCCTTCTGCTGACGACTTTCATTATTACCGTGGCAGTGATTATGATGAGGATGATGTCAAGATAGTCGAACGCTACAAGTACTATTCCAACCCCGAAGGTAATTCGGTAGTCGACATCGACAATACTGAGAGTTACCCCACTGCCGCCACAAACTATCCTAATGTCGAAGATATCAACAAGGATAACACCCTCAGCGAAGGTGAGAACTACTACCAATACGTCATCGAGCTCGACCCATCGCGGATGGTTGTTGGAGAGAACCATATTGTCGACATACAGGAGGCCAATAATGTAATGCTTCCGAATGGCACCACTACCACCTGTCGGTGGTATCAGTTTAGGATACCAATCCGTGAGTACGACCAATTGGTGGGCAAGCTCAATGGATTCCAGTCGATACGTTTCATGCGTATGTTTCTCAATGACTTTGAAGAACCTATAATATTACGTTTTGCCACCTTGGAGTTGGTGTATGCCACATGGCGTAAATATACCGAGAATCTGTTGCAGCCGGGCGACTATAGTACTGGTACTGGGGCCAACACCTCGTTCAGCATCAACACGGTGAGTATCGAAGAGAATGGCAGCCGATACCCAGTGCCGTATGTCCTGCCACCCGATATTGAACGAGAGCAATGGTACAGCAACTCTTCCACGGCCATACAGCTGAATGAGCAGGCTCTGTCGCTCGACATTACCGACCTCGCTTCGGGTGATGCCCGCGCAGTATACCGCAGCACACAGTACGACCTCCGCAACTATGGAAAGATGAAGATGTTCGTACACGCTGAGAAGAAATTCCAAGATTCTCCAATGGACGATGACGATATGGTGCTTTTTGTAAGGTTGGGTAGCGACTACACGAACAACTATTATGAGTATGAGGTACCTCTAAAATTTACCGAATGGGGTGTGGGTAAGGAGGATGCCTATGTCATTTGGCCTGTTGAGAACAATGTGGAGATAGACCTGACCCGTTTTGTCGATATCAAGACCAACCGCAATCGTCTTATACGTAGTGGCGATTTGTCGTATAGCAGTCAATTGTTATATAGTGAGTATGTGGGTGATCGCAAGTACACCGTTTTGGGTACGCCCAACTTGGGCAAGGTGAAAGTCATCATGATAGGGGTGCGTAATCCCAAGAAGGAGTCGTTGACTGACGGCAACGATATGTTGCCCAAATCGTGCATAGTGTGGCTTAACGAGTTGCGATTGACCGACTTCAATAACCGTGGTGGTTTAGCGGCTATGGCATTGGCACGTACCAACTTGGCAGATTTGGGCAATCTGTCGCTATATGGTTCTTATCGCACGGCTGGTTTTGGCAATCTGGAGGAAAAGCCCACGTCGTTGGAATTGGTAAACACCTTGCAGTTGCAGAGCATCCTCGATATGGAGCTTGGCAAGTTCCTTCCAGAACAATGGGGCATGCACATTCCGTTCTATCTGGATTGGAACAGGCAGATAGGAAGTCCCGAATATAATCCGATGGATCCTGACGTGCGACTCCGCAACGACCTCAAGACATACCAGACCCAAAATGAACGCGACAGCGTGAAAACAATGGCGCAAGAGCGTAAGACCACGACCAACCTTACGCTTACAAATGTTCGCAAGGACCGTACGGGTAAGAGTGCGTTGAAACCCCATATCTACGACGTGGAAAACTTCGCATTCTCGTATGCCTATAGCCGCGAACGGTCGTCGGATGACGAATTGGCATATTACAATAAAGACCAGCACCGAGGTGGTCTGACATACGCCTTCTCGCCACAGGAACCAGGGCTGTTTGCACCGTTTGCCAAGTCAAGTTCGAAGTTTATCAATGGCAAGAATGGTAAGTTTATCAAAGACTTTAACCTATATTATATGCCGAAGAGCCTCTCGTTTAGCACCGAGATTTATCGTAATTACGAGGAGACGATGTTGCGCAACCGTGGTGCCGCATTGGTCATCATGAAACCAACCTATTTCAAGCAATTTACTTGGCGGCGCGACTATGGTGTGCAGTACGACCTGAGCCGGAGCATCCACTTCCAGTATAGTGCCACGGCCAACGCACGTATCGACGAGCCTGTGGGGCGTGTAGATACTCGTGGCAGTCGCGACAGTATCTGGCAGTCGCTTACCAATGGTGGTACGATGCAGAACTACCAACATACTATTAATATGACTTGGGATGTGCCTATTACTAAATTGCCCTATTTTGACTTCCTACGTGTACCAGTCACATATCATACGGTGTATAATTTCTTAGGTACCACGCAGGCGTTGGCATCGCAAGGTAGTACACTTAGCAACGCTACTCAGGTGCAGGCATCGGTCACAGGACAGATGCAGACGTTCTACAACAAGTTCAACTTTATTAAAAATGCTTATAAGCAGAAACCAGTGACACAACCTAAGGATCCCAAACGTATGACCAAGAAGGAACGTGAGAAGGCCGCACAAGACTCCATAGCCCGTGCCAAGAACCCTGATTCGGTACGTAGGGCAGAAGCTGCCGAGCGTTGGGCGGAATTGGGCAAGTTCGGTATACGTTTCGTGACGATGCTTAAGTCGTTCGGTGCGCAGTACAGCAATTCGTTAGGTTCATTGTTGCCGGGATATATGGGCACTGCCAGTATATTTGGCATGGATCCGCGCAATAGCTGGATGCCTGGACCCTCGTTTGTGCTCGGGTATAACGATGGACTGGTGGAGCGGCTTCGGAGTGAAGATTTACTTTCGCGCGACTCGCTGATGAACATGCCGCACCAAAACACGCTCAACCGCATGTTGTCGTTACAAGCTCAGGTAGAACCTATTCGGGACTTTAAGATAGACATTAACGCTACTCAGAATTACCAGTCGCGTGAGGAATATTACTACAAGTATATGAGCGAGTGGGACGAGGTCGACGGACCGTTATCGTATGTGATGACAGGAAGCTACTCGACCACTTGTTGGAGCATGGCAACTGCCTTTGTTGACGACAATACTCTCTTCAACAACTTCTTGGCGAATAGGAGTGTCGTGGCAGATCGGCTCGCGTCTATGAATACTAACCCCATCTGTGACCAACTTGTGCGTGACACGATGAATGGTCAGTACTACCCGGCAGGTTATAGTGCCAATCAGCAAACAGTGTTGCTCACCAGCTTCCTTGCCACCTACTTGGGTCAAGATGCAGGCAGCTATCCTTTCTCACCTTTTTTGGGCTTGCCTCTACCCAACTGGTCGGTGTCGTACAACGGTCTGAATAAGATTCAGGCATTGAAGAAATGGTTCAACAACATCTCTATCTCACACCGATACTCCTCCACATACACAATTGGCAACTATTACACCGATGCTGCCATTTCGGGTAAGGAAGGCTACGACTACGGTGCTGAAACGGTGCTGAACAACACAGGCGACTTTGTGGCACCCTTGAGCATGGAGGGCGTACAGATAAGCGAACAGTTCAACCCGCTGTTGCGCCTGTCGGTGAGCATGACCAATAGCGTGCAGTTGAATTTCTCAATACAGAAGAATCGCACCCTGCAACTCAGTTTCTCCAACAACCAGTTGACGGAGACCACGCGCGACGGCATCACCTTCGGAGGTGGATATCGTTTCAAAGATGTGGCACTTGACGTGAAATTTGGCGAGAGCACCCACCACCTGAAAAGCGATGTGGTGTTGCAGCTGAACATCACATACAATAGCAACATGACCAATATACGAAAGATTAATCAGAATATCAATCAAATATCTTCGGGAAGCCAAGTGTGGATGGCAGAGGTGTCGGCAGAATACGCCCTTAGTACATCCCTCACGTTGCGCGCTTTCTTCCAAACGAATATCAATACCCCATATATCCAAAACTCCTATCCCAACTCAACCACCAAGGGTGGTGTAACACTTAGAATAAGTTTCTGATGAATACTGACCGATTTAAGAACTTTGACCCCGATGTGCGACAGCTGGTTCTCGCCTTTGAAGACGAGAACGGGCGTTATTTCTTCGATGTGGAAGAGTTGGAGGTGATTGCCGACTACTATTTGGAGATGCAGGATGTGGAGGGATTAGAGGCCGCTGTGAGACTAGGTGAGCAACTGTACCCTGGCAATTGCGCTATTCGTCTGCGGAAGGCTCAGATGTTGGGAGTGAAGGGCTCATATCATAAGGCGTTGCAGATGCTTGAACAGCTGGAACGTGACGAGCCAGACAATACCGACATTTTTTACTCGCTGGGCACCCTTTACAGTATGACGGGCGATGCGGAGAGGAGTATTAAATATTATTTGAGGGCTGCCGTCGACGGCTATGAGCTAGGCATGATATATGGCAATGTGGCAGACGAGTATATGAAGTTGGGCAACACTGCACAAGCTGTCCGCTACTACCGCATGGCGGTGGCAGACAACCCCGACGAGAACCGTTCGCTTCGTGCCCTTGCCTATATTTGGGACTGGCAGGGCAGGTCGGAGCAGGCGGTGCAATATTTCTCAAAACATGTTGCCGACCATCCTTATTGCAAGACGGCATGGTACTGTCTGGGTTGTTCCTATATGCAGAGTAGACATACGGATGCAGCTAAAGCTGTGGATGCTTTCGAGTATGCTCTTGCTATCGACAATAGGTATGAATTCGCTTCGTATGGGCTTTCCGAAGCTTATATGGAACTGGACGACCTACCTCATGCTGTGCGGGCATTGCGCGATGTGTTGGATTATACCAGCGACCGTCATCAGGTGTTACGCGCTATCGGCAACTTGTATATGCGTGCAGGCAACTATCATACGGCCTACACTTATTTCCGCGATGCGTTGAAGGAATATGCCGAAAACGGTTTTGCATGGAATGACCTAGGTCGTTGTTGTGAGAAATTGGATTATGTGGATGAGGCAATAGCGTGCTATAACCGTGCCATTAACCTATATCCCGATTATGACGATTTATGGCTGGACCTTGCCGACCTCTATATAGCCCAACAGCGTTTTGCTGAAGCTGCCGCATTATTAGATAGTGCCAGACTGGAAGCGGATAACCGGTTTCAGTTCGACAGCCGCCTGCTATATTGCTACTATAAGTCGGGACGGCGCAACAGGTTCTTCAGGCTGTTGGCAGAAGATGCAGCCTCCTATGGTTCTCAGCTATCTGACCTGCTCTTCTATTATCCAGAACTGACGCGAGACTCGGAGATTGTTACGGCCGTTGCAGAATATCAAAAAAATTAATAATTAAGAATTAAGAATTAAAAATTGCCTACCGCATTGGGGAAAGTAAAAGGTAAAAACTAAAAACTAAAATTTGCTGCCGCTTATGATTGCTTGAATGTGTTAACGTGTGAATGTGTTAGTCTTTTTTGATTAACGAATTAACGAATTCATTTTGATTAACGAATTCATTTTGATTAACGAATTAACACATTAACGAATTAACGAATTAACGAATTCATTTTGATTAACGAATTAACGAATTCTTTCAATTATGAATAAAAAACTAATACTGATTATCCTACTTGCGTTCGGCTGCCGACTGGCAGTGGCGCAAAGTGGCACTGCAGAACCTGCCATGCAGCATGTGGCCGAGCAGGTGCGTGGCACTGACAGCAGTTCGTCGGGCTTTGTGTCGGATGTGCTGGCATGGTATGATGCCCACATGAACTATCAGGCTGTGGGACTGCTGATGACGCTCGAAAGCTCGTTTATTCCATTCCCCTCTGAGGTGGTGATACCACCTGCCGTCTATGTGGCGTGCAATCCTGACACCAAAGGCGGCATGAATGTGTGGCTGATAGTGCTGATAGGCACGTTAGGCGCGCTGCTGGGTGCCTATATCAACTATTTCCTCAGCCGTTGGTTGGGCCGTCCTATCATTTATGCCTTCGCCGATAGCAAAATTGGCCATTTGTTGCAGCTGTCCAAGGAGAAGGTGCAGCGCGCCGAAGTCTATTTCAACGACCACGGTAACGTTTCCACTCTTGTAGGTCGTTTCATTCCAGTCATCCGCCAGCTGATATCCATCCCTGCAGGCTTGTCGAAGATGAACCTCCTGCCGTTCACCTTCTTCACCTTCATTGGTGCGGGTCTGTGGAATGCCGTTCTGGCTCTGCTGGGCTGGCTTGCCTACCGTGCTGCCGACCCGCAGGTGATTGAAAAATACAGCCGCCAGCTGTCGGTCATTATCATAGTGCTGTTTTGCGCTGCGATAGTCTTCTTTGTTGTTCGTGCCATTGTTAAGAAATACCGCAAAGCAGATGTCAGATAGTCTTAATAACGAAGAGATTGACCGCAAGATTGACTTTGCACGTGTCTTTATGCGCAAAGACCGTCCGCTGCCTAAGCGCGGATGCAGCTGGGCTTTCTTTATCTTCTTGGGTCTGCTCACCATCGTTGTGGCGGTGATGTATGTCTTATATAGTACTAGGTGATTGTGTTAACAACGAAATACAATAATAATGAAAATGATGAACTTCCCCATCCTCGATACGCAGGTTTATAATAAACGGCTGGTCTATCTCGACAATGCCGCCACCACGCAGAAACCTCAGCATGTGATTGACGAGTTGAACAATTATTACCACACCCTCAACAGCAACATCCACCGTGGCACCCACCATCTTGCCTCGCTGGCGACGGAACGTTATGAGGCGGTGCGCCGTCAGGTGCAGCAGTTTATCAATGCCCGCAGCCATCGCGAAGTCGTTTTTACCCGTGGCACCACGGAGAGCATCAATCTTGTGGCATCATCGTTCGGGTGGAAATACCTGAAGCCATACGACGAGGTCATAGTGTCAGGTATGGAGCATCATTCAAATATCGTACCGTGGCAGTTGGCATGTGAGCGGGCGGGAGCAAGGTTGAAAGTGATACCGTTCAGCGACGAAGGAGTGCTGGATCTAGATGTGTATGAAACCCTTTTTACAGCCCGTACCCGCATTGTGGCATGCAACCATGTGTCGAATACTCTGGGTACAATTAATCCTGTGAAGGAGATGACAGACATAGCCCACAAACATGGTGCAATGATGTTGGTAGACGGTGCACAGGCAGTGGCGCACATGGCTGTAGATGTACAGGATATAGGTTGCGATTTCTACTGCTTTTCGGGACATAAAATGTATGCACCTATGGGCGTGGGGGTGATGTACGGTAGGGAAGAGGTGTTGGATGAGCTGCCACCCTATCAGGGTGGGGGCGAGATGATTCAGGATGTGACTTTTGAAAAGACCACTTACAACGAGCTGCCTTTCAAATTCGAGGCAGGCACGCCGTCGGTGGGTGACGTGCTGGGACTGGGTGCCGCCATCGATTTTATAAAAGGGGTAGGCATCACCAATATTGCCCGCCAGGAGGCGGAGCTGCTGGACTATGCCACCCGCGAGTTGTTGAAGATACCCCGCCTACGCATCTATGGTACCGCACCCCATAAGGCGGGAGTGATATCCTTCTTAGTGGGCGATAGCAATTCATACGACGTGGGTACACTGCTCGACAAGGTGGGGGTCGCCGTCCGCACCGGCCATCACTGCACGCAGCCTATCATGGACCGCTACGGTATCACTGGAACCGTCCGCGCCTCGCTGGCCTGTTACACCACCAAGGAGGATATCGATGCCCTAGTTGCTGGCTTGAATAAAGTCCTTCCCCTTTTAGATTAATAGAATAGGTATATTTGCCCTACTGGAAATACTAGCAATGAAAATTAGCCATGTTGAAGACGCTACATATTGAAAACTATGCCCTCATTCGTGAGACGGACATTTCTTTTGATGAGAGTTTCACCGTTATTACCGGCGAGACGGGTGCGGGCAAATCCATCTTACTCGGTGCGTTGGGACTGCTGTTGGGACAGCGTGCCGATACGCAGGTACTCTACGACAAGGAGTGTAAATGTATGGTGGAGGCAACATTCGACATCGCCGGACTGTCTCTTCAGCCGCTTTTTGAACTATACGATGCCGACTACGACGACCTGCTCATTCTCCGTCGTGAGATACTTCCTTCTGCCAAAAGCCGTGCCTTTGTTAACGACTCACCTGCCAATCTTCAGTTTCTCAAGGAGCTTGCACCTCACATTCTCGACATCCATTCGCAGTATCAGACCCTAACTCTCACGGAAAGCCTTTTTCAGACACAACTTATCGACACGTTTTCCGATGCCGCTCTGCTGCCTCGCTATCAGACCCTATATCGCCAGTATGTACAGCTGAAGCATGAGCTGGAACGACTGACGGCACAGGATGCTGAGAACAATAAAGTGCTTGACTACAATCGTTTTCTCTTCGACGAGTTGGTTGCAGCCAACCTACAGGATGACGAGCAGCAACTGCTTGAAGAGGAGTCCCGTCTGTTAGAGCATACTGGTACCATCAAAGAGGCACTGGGCACACTCGATGCGCTCTGTGACAGCGATGAAGGAGCAGTGTCTCGGTTGCTTTCAGCGCGTAGCAGTCTAGCAGGTGTTACGGCGTACCATAGTGATATTGAGACACTGCACCAGCGGCTTGACTCTTGCATTATCGAGCTGCAAGATCTCCTTTCCGATGCAGCCTCACTCAACGACAAGCTACAGTTCTCGCCAGAGCGGCAGGCGTTCGTCACGGAGCGTCTCGACCTTATCTACCGCCTGCAGAAGAAGCACGGAGTGGACAGCATTGCTGCCCTGTTGGAAGTCCAAAGCCGTCTCGACCAGCAGCTTCAGGAGGCGGAAAGTCTCGACGACCGCATCCGCGAGGTGATGGAACATGTCGACGCAGTGTTTGCCCAGATGCAGCAGGCTGCTGACGGCCTCACGGCTGGTCGCCAGCAGGCTGGCGGACTATTGGAGCATCAGCTGCTCCCGATACTTGCCCAGCTAGGAATGTCAGCGGCACGTATTGTGGTCGACATCACGCCTGCCTCCGACTATGGCCCTATGGGACACGATAACGTGCGCCTGCTCTTCAATGCCAACCAAGGCGGCAGCCTGCGCCCATTGGCGGAGGTGGCATCGGGTGGCGAACTCTCGCGCCTCATGCTCGCCGTCAAATCGGTGGTCACGCAGCGCAATTTCCTCCCCACCATCATCTTCGATGAGATTGACAGCGGTGTGTCGGGCGACATCTCGGTTGCCGTGGGTGCCATCATGCGCCAGATGGCACAGCACATGCAGGTGGTCGCTATCTCGCATCTGCCTCAGATTGCAGCCAAAGCCTCACAGCACCTGAAGGTGGCAAAGTCCCTCGAGGGCGACCGCACCATCTCGCGCATCCATGAGCTACAACCCGACGAGCGTGTCACCGAAATAGCCGTCATGCTCTCTTCCAACCCACCCACTTCGGCTGCCCTCCAGACAGCCCGAGAATTAATGTCATAATAAAACTCGTATCTATGAAAAGAATCTTGGCAATAGCCCTACTATCTATCTTGGCACTTTCTGCCGCCGCACAGACCAAAAAGGTTCCACAACTCGCTTCACCGCTGCATCTCGCCCCCGCACCGTCGGGTACCTTTGCCGAAGTGCGCACCAACCACTACCACGGCGGTCTCGACCTCCGCGTGGGTGGCGACGAGGGTGTGGGCACTCCCGTCTATGCTCCAGCCGATGGCTATGTGTCGCGTCTGCGCATTTCTGCTTACGATGGTGGCAAGATGCTATATATCAACCATGCGGGAGGCATCACTACCGTCTATCTCCATCTGGACGGCTATCACGGTGCCATTGCCAAGTATGTGCGCAACTATCAGGCACGCAACCAGTGCTATGCTTTCGATACTACCGTTGCCGAAGGGGTGCTACCTGTCCACAAGGGCGACCTTATCGCCTATGCCGGCAATTCCGGCATGAGCGCAGGCCCCCACTTGCACTATGAGGTGCGCGACACCCGCACACAGCAGAGCCTCAACCCTCTCCGCTATGGCATCACCCTTCCCGATACCATTTCTCCCGTCATACGTGGCATCCGCTTGCTGCCTGTGGATAAAAACACCCGTATCAATGGAACCAAGTCCCCCTTGCAGGTCGACATCTCCACTAAGTTCCGCCGTATGGGCACCATCTACAACCCAGTCCCCGTCCTAGGGCGTTTCTATATCAGTGTCTGGGCTACCGACATGTCCGAAGGCTCCACCCTGCGCAACGGCTACGAGCGTCTCGACATTTGGGTCGATGGCCGTCATTTCTTCCAATACAGCGTCGACAAGATAACCTTTGCCGACACCCGTGCCATCAATGCCCAGCTCGACTACGACCACTACCTCGCCACCCGCGAACCCTATATCATTACCCGCCGTCTGTCCGGCGACCCCATGCGTCCTGCCCGCACCTTTGGCGATGGCAGCATCGGCTTCATCGATAGCGACACCACTCTTCACCGCATCACCGTCGCTGTCACCGACTTCAATGGCAATCAGGCCGTCAAGTGTTTCTATGTCCGCAATCGTTTCGAGACGCTTGTCCCCATGCACGATGTGCCGGAGCATCCTTCCTACCATCTCTTCTCCGACAGTCTCACCGTCCGGTGGCCCCTCAGCGTCCACCGTGGCGACTACCAGATTGAAATGCCTGCAGGCATGACCTATTATGACGACCTCTTGCTCCACGGTATCCAGAAAGACCGTCGCTATATCTCGCCCATCTACACGGTTAAACCTTGGCAACGTCCCTATCCGCCTCACCGTACTTGGCAGCTCCG
>JAEEGI010011037.1_pt1 | contig 19564 bp, 12 predicted proteins | sample 8958751 | NCBI WGS metagenome assembly JAEEGI01 (sample SAMN16246545, study PRJNA631951) | gut metagenome | biome: gut microbiome; feature: rumen; material: KS-attached | host: Bos | place: Iran: Karaj | collected 2018-10 | reverse complement strand
AAAAATGGATAGAACTTCCTGTTTAAAAATTTTATATTTTTTTCATAAATTTTTTTAGGATATAAACAAATTTTTGATGATAATTTGAAATTATTTATTTTAAAAATTTTTGATATATTCAATATTTTATAATTTTTAATATAAAAATATTATTTTAAATAAATAAAAATTCCTCAAAAAATAAAAAAGAAAATTAAATGAAAAGTGATAAAAAATTTACAAAATTTCAAAAATTCTGAAAAATGAAAATAAGAATTTTTTATGAATTGAATATAAATTCATAAAAATGATAATAAATAATTTTATTAAATTAAGTAAAGATAGTGAAGATAAATTAAAAGAATGCTTTTTTCTTTATCAAAAAAGATTTCTTTATATTTATTTTATTTTATTTTTTTTTACTAAATTTTAGTCTTAATATTTCGAAATATTCTGTTATTTTATCTTTTATTATTTTATTATCTAATATAAAGTCTATTAAAAAAAACATCAAATCAATAAATAACATTATTGATGATATAACTAAAATTAGAATATAAATTCCTGTTTTAATTTTAAATTTAAAGCTTTCTTGATAATAATTCTTTTGATTATTTTTTGGAGATGCTATTTCATATTCTAAAATATATGTTTTTTTAAAGTAACTATATATATTATATATTGTAGTAGGTAAACAAGTAATTAATAATATTTTTGATTTTAAAATTAATGAAATTAAACTTAGTGAAATTGATAATATTAATTCAATGAAAAAATAATTTTTTGTTTTTTTACTGATTTTTTCAATAAATTCTTCTTTTGTATATAATTCATCAATTTCATTAAACTAATAAATAATTTTAAAAAATATCTTACTGCAAAAGATGTATCACAAACTAATAATATACTTATGATACAATGTGCAATTGCAAAAAATGCCATTTAATAAAAAAACAATAAATAAAAAATAAAAATTAATCAATTAAATAAAATTAAAAATAGTTGAAAAATATTAAATTAACTCAATTATGCTTTAAGTGCATTAGAATGTAAACGAACTAATTTTTCTCTTTTTTCAGCATCTTCTTCAATTTTCTTTTGTTTACTTAATAATGAATTATGAGGTAAATTTCTTCCTCTTCTCAAAAAGTATTTTTTATCATATAATTCTTTCAAATCTTTTTCTTCATCAAACCATTTTGGAAGTAAATTATAATCTAAAAAATACATTAAAAACAAAATACAATTTTCAACACAAATAAAAGCAAATAATTTATATGATAATTTTTTAGAAAAATGTAAATCTTTACTGAATAATATCATACCAATATTAGTTAACATTCCAATGAACATTAAACTCTTAGCTAAAATATTATATATATAAATTCCAGTAGCTTCTTCAATAATAGAAATTCTGACTAAGAAAAATATTTTAAACACATCAACTAATTTTTCAATCCATACTAAAAATAATAATATTATAGGAGTTAAAGGAGCAGTAACACTAAATAAACAAACATAACCAAAATTAATAATCATTTCATTATATTCATATATCATTGTTGAAGTTTCACTACATAATAATTGATGAATAACACTATGAGTTTTAATTTCTTCAATTTTATGTTTTGAATTTTTTTTATAATTGTATTCAAAAAATTTATACATTAAATAAGGAGTTCCTATTTCAAATATATTTAAAGCAAAATTAATAAGATAAGTTGTATATAATTGAGTTTCTAATTCTCTTAAACAAGTTCCAACACATTGTTCATTTAAAGCAGGTTTAATGAATCCAATATAAAACCCAGAAGAATAACAATTCATAAAATCAAATATTATTATTTTAATTGCTAAATCATTTAATCTTACATGATCTTTTTTATAATTTTCCCATTTATTTAATCTAGTTGCTAAAAAAGTATAAATATAATTAAAAATTTTAATTTGAATTGCATTTATTGAAGCATAAACCATACTTATTGAAGTATTATACCAATAATTTTCTTTAGTATTTTCTCTTAATTTTTTTTTCTTATGATGCAACAAAGAATAGGTAATAGTACAAGTTGAAGCAATCATTATTACTAAAACTAAATAAGAAAAAGCTCTTTTAAGATTATGAATCCAAGTAGTACTTAAATTTATTTTTTCACCAAAAACAAATTCAATTTCATAATCAGGAGCAAATAATTCTGAATCAGGTTCACTTGATTTGAAATTTTCCGTTCCAAAAATAAAAGCATATTTCTTTTCTTTTTGTTCCCAAGTTTTTAAAAATAAAGTAGCCCAAATTATAATAACAACACTAAAAACCATTAAAAATATATCTAAAGGAGTTATTGAACTTTCTTTAATTGAGTTATTATTAAAAGGTTTTCCTAAATATATAAAAAAAGCAACTATAATTCCAACAATTCCAGGAAATAATAACCATTGAATATAATGTTCTAACCAAATAAAATAATAAGCAATAGTTTCACCATAATAATTCCTAATTAAATTAATCAAATATAAAAAATCCTTTAAAGACAAAATATTATAAGATTTATCCATTAAATGATTAAAAGACAGTTTATCTCCATAACTAACAAAATTTCTTTTATATAATATAGTATTAAGAACATTTTTTTTTTTCATATAAGTTAACCTTAAGCATTTATCAAGAGCCATATTTAACAATCTAATTTTATCAATATTTCTAAAAATAGAGCTATTATCACAAATATCTTGATCAATAGGAATATCAGGGCATTCATGATATAAATCATTTTTTTCATATCTTCTATATTTATTTCTTCTTCTTGGATCAAAATGACAATAAGGAGGCCATAAAAAAGGTTGTGAAAAATGTAAATTTTCAAATTGAATAGCACCTGAATTAGCAATATTAACATAATCATTTTTTGCTTTATCACTTGAATCATAATCTAATGCTTGATGTTGACCTGTTATTAATCCTGAATATAATAATTCTGTTTTATTTAATTCTCTTCTATAATGTTCATATTTAAAAGCATATGGTTTTAATTGTAATTCATATTCAAATTGTTCTGCCAGTGATTCATATTGCTTTTCATCTGCATATAATATTAAAAAAATATTATTTTCTAAATCTCCTAATTCTAATCTAATTTTTATTTTATTAAAATATTTTATTATACTACATATTATTAACAAATAATCTTCATAGGAAAATTCATAATATGATAAATTTTCTTCATTTGGATATATTATTTTTAAATATTCTATTGCTTCTTTATATAATTCTGGATTTTCTTTTTTTATTTTTATACTTTTTCTTCTTTTATATTCTTCTAATAATATTTCTAATATATCATCTGAACCAAAATTTATTCTTTCAATTGATTTTTTTAATAATTGAATTTCAGCATTTGAATTTTCTAATTTTTTTGATATTTTTTTTTGATTATCAGGTAATTCTTTTTTAACATTTAAAATACCAATTTTTTTATTTTGATTTTCTATAAAATCTTTTAATCTATTATTTTCAATTTCTTCACTATTTTCAATAGTAAAAATTAAACCTTCACAATCATTTGCTTTTGAATATTGAAAATAATCTTCATGAAATTTTTTTGGACAAAATAAAATTGTCATAAGAAAAACATCATCTTCTTTTGGAGAAGGATATTCAAAAAGTTCTTTTAAACCTTCTGGATACATATTTAATATTTCATTTGATATTACTTCAGGACTAATTTAAATTATTTATTTAAATTACCTTTTTCCATCTATTTCTTCATCTTTAAATTTAAAGGCTTTTCCTTTTAATTTTTCTTTTACTTTATTTGATATTAAAGGCTCGTTTTCTTCTTCTATTATAGATTCTTTTGTTTCTTCTTCTTTCATTTTTTAATTTTATTTGTTTTTCAAAATTTTTGAAACTTAAAAATATAATTAATTATTTTTTTTATTTTAATATAATTTTATAGATTATATATTTTATTTTCTATGTTGAAAACTAAAATATGGATTAATATTAAAAAAGATTTAAATGATGAAAGCTTAAAAATTTATAATTCAAGAAAAGAATTTAACTATTTACCTTTTAAATCTTTATCTCCAAAAAATAAAAAGATAAAAATCAGTTATTTGTCACCAAAAAAAGAAATTAATGAAGATAAAAATAGTAAAATAAAGAATAAAAAAAAATTGAAAAAAATTATTATAAAAAGAATAAATTTGAACAAAACACCAATTAAAAAAAAAATATCAAACTATGATTCTTATTCAAAATTTGATTCAACTAATCAATCTTATTTTCCTATTATTGATTCTTCTTTTGAAACAATAAATAATAATAAAACAAAATCAATATTTTTTCCAATAAAAATTATAAAAACAAATAGTGTTGAAAAAAATAACTCAAATGTTTCTTTTGAATATGATGAAAATTCAATGTTTAATAGAATTATATTAAAAAAAAAAAAAGGTTCAATTCATTTAAGACAAAATTCATTTTCTAATGAGAAAGTTAAATTAGCATTAAGTGATTATTATAAAAGAAGAAAAATGAAAATTAAAAAAAAAGTTGAAGAAGCTGAAAAAGAATTAGATTTATTAAATTCTAAATCATATAAAAAAATAGATAAATCTGATAAATTAAAAATTTATGAAGAAAATATTTATAAGATAATTAAAATGAAAAATATTATAAAATTAAAAAACGAAAATTTTTTTCATGAAGATTTAGATAAGTTAAAAAAAAATTATTTTCAAAATAAATATAATTACTTTAAATTTATGAAAAATATTAGACCAAATTATATAAAAACAAATTTCAAACCAAAAACAATATTAAAATATAATTCTTTAGTGAATGAAATTTAATTATTAAAAAAATAAAGATTAACTTATAATATAAAATATTATATACTTATAATACTTAAAGAATTTAAATTAAATAAATATATTAAAATTCTAATTGTTTCAAAACATCAATAATTTGTTCAGCATTTTCCCAAGGATAAATATCAGCTTTAATAATATCTTTTTTATTTTCATCAAATAATAAATGACATAAAGTAAAACCAATTCTAGGAAATAATAAATCACCTTTATTTAAATGTTTAGAAAAACAAATATCATTTCCACCGTCACAAACAAAAATAATTTTATTATATTTTTCTCTTTTATTTTTTTCAAAAAAATCTTCAATTGCTAATTGTTTACAAAGAAAAGGAAAACATTCTTTACAATGTTGATATTTTTCATTTAATAAACTTATTTTTAATATATTTTCTTCATCTAATATACTTTTATTACTAATAATATATGTTATAATTTTATCTAAATTATGTTTTTTTAAAACAGTATTTACAACAATATTATTATTTCCTGTACAAATTATTGAATCAATATTATTTTTATGTTCTGAAATAAATTTAAATAATAAATCCATTTTAGAAGATAATTTTAAATTTTCAAAATATTTTTTAATAAATTCCCAATTATAACCTTTTTCTTTCATTTTTCTATAAATTTCATTATTAAAAGAAATCCAATTTTCACACTTATATAATTCTGATTCATGTTCTTTATAAAAATCAGGAGTATACAATTCTATTAATGAAAATTCAGAATCTTTATCTATAATTGTTTGATCAAAATCAAAAATAATTAAATATTTTTTCTGAATATCCATTAAGATAAAAATAAAAAGAATAAATAAATAAATTTAAAAAAAATGAATGAATCAATAGAAGAATATGGAGGAGATTTATTTTCTATAAAAATAACATTAGTGGGTTCATCATCAGTAGGAAAAACTACATTAATTAATCAATATATAAATCACATATTTCTGGAATCTGCAATATCAACAATAGGAAGTGATAAATTTTCAAAGATAGAAAAAATAAATAATTCAGAAATTAAATTAATTATATGGGATACAGCAGGTCAAGAAAGATATAGAAGTCTTAGTCCAATGTTTTTAAAAGGCTCTAATGTAATTATTTTAGTTTATGATATTACTAATAAAAGTTCATTTGATGAAATTGAAACAATTTGGCTGGATTTTGTTAAAGAAAATGCTCATAATTATATTTTATGTGTTGCTGCTAATAAATGTGATTTATATGAAGATGAAGAAGTTGATGAACAAATTGCAAGAAATTTTGCTAAAAAAGAAGGAGCTTATTTTTTCTCTACTACTGCTAAAAATTATAATTCTATTGAACAATTATTTTTGAATCTAGCTCAAATGTATATTGAAAAATATGGCATTGTTAATCAAAATAAAAAAAATAAAAAAAAAATAAGTAATAAAAATAATAAGACTAATTGTTGTTAATTATTTAATATATAATTGAATGTATATTTATATTTATTGAAATTTTCATTTTTCAAATAAAGTTAATTTAAAAAATTCAAAAAAAAGTAATTAAATTAGTTTTTATAGGAAATTCATTTGATAAGAATAATAATTTATCAATAAATAAAGTAAGAATTTTTAGATATATATCTCAATAATCGAAGAATATAACAAAAGAAATAAAAATAAAAAATCATATAAAATAAACATCAAAAAAATGGATACGTAGGATAAGAAAGATTTAGATTAAAAATATTATTTTATTAAATGAACTAATTTATTATCATTGGATATTATATAACTATAAGAATACTTTTAGATACTTTACTACAATAAATTATAAATCCACATAATTAACTAATATGTTTAACATATAAATTTATAAATAATCTATTGAAAAAAAATGAAAATAAAAAAAATGAAAAAAATATAAAAATTATCCTTGAAACAAACATTAAAAATAAATAACTCGTTTGAAAAAAAAAAATTAAAAAAAAATGTCTCTTCCAATAATAACAATAATATCCCAATCAACACGAAAGACATACCGTGGAAGTGAGCATCCATCAAAGCGTTGGGGTCACAGTGTAATAATATATAAAAACCAGATGATAATTTTTGGAGGTCGTCATAGTCAACGTTCATTATCAAATATATATTCCTTAGACTTCACATCATTAACCTGGTTAAAAATAGAGCAAATAGGAATGTCACCTCCAGCAAGAGACAGTCACTCAGCAATAACATATAATAATGAAATGATAATATTTGGAGGAAGTGGAAGTGGAAATAAATTAAATGATATTTGGTCTTTTAATTTTATTGATAAAAGATGGACTAAAGTAGACACTTTAGGAGATAATCCTTGTGCAAGGGATGGTCATTTAAGTTCTATTATTAATAATAATTATATGATGATTTATAGTGGTTTAAATTCTAATGATGAAGTTATTTGTAATACATATTTATTAGATTTAAGAAATAATTTTTGGATTTTATGCCAAAATGAAGGAGATGAAATTCCTAAAAGAGATTCTCAAAGTTCTACTAAAGTTAATGATACTATTTTTATTTTTGGAGGACAAGCTCCTAATGATGAATTATATAATGATATGTATACTTTAAATTTTAATATTAATGAAGAAAAAAAAATTTATAAAGCTGTTTTTAAAAAAGAAATAATTAAAGAAAATTCACCTTTACCTAAAGGAAGATCAAGTCATTCATGTGTTAATTATGATAATAAATTTCTTATTATTATTGGAGGAGAAGGAGAAAAAAAAATTCCATTAGATGATATTTGGTTATATGATATAGAAAATAAATGTTATAATCAAGTTAATTTAAATGGACATGAAAAATTTGAAGGTAGGTTTTGTCATTCAAGTATTTTATTTGGGGATACTTTAGCTGTTTACGGAGGAATGCAAAATGCTGAAGTTACTTTAGACTCTTTAGTTATTTTAAGTATTGAAAATAATTCTAATAAAGTAGATAATAATAATATTGGAATTAAAAATAATAATGGAAATAATATTAAAAAAAATAAAGGAAATGATAATGATAATAATGATTTTAATAAAGGAAAAAAAAATATTGTTTATAAAGATATTGGTTTAGATACTAATGATTTAGTTAATATGGATTTTTATTCTTTTAATGAATTAAAAAAAAATTATGTTAATAATTTAATTACTTGGAATTTTATAGAAAAAATTTCTGAATTTAATGAATGGGGAATAGGTTGTATTGGTAATTTTATAATAAATTCTTTAAAAGATTATGTAGAATCAAAAAATATTTATATAGAAAGTAAAAATTATAATGACAATGAAATTATGTTAATAATTAAAGATGATGGTAAAGGAATGAATTGTATTGAATTTAATAATATAATGTATTCTTTTTCTAAAAATGAAAATAAAGAAAATAATTATTTTCAATATGGAATTACTATGAAAACTTCTGCTTTAAGATTAGCTGATTCTTTTTTTATTATTTCTAAATTTTCTAATGAAATTTCTATTGGTTTAATTTCTAAAAATTTACAAAAAAAAATTGACTCTGATTTTATTTTAACACCTGTTATTAATTATAAAATTATTATTGATAATGAAAAAGAAACTTATATTCCTAAAAGTGATTATCCTTTACAATCTTTAAATTTAATTTTAGAAGAAATTAAATTTTTATTTAAAAATTCTGATGAATTAAATAATTATTTTAATAGCTTTAAAACTGGAACACATATTTTTTTATTTAATTTAAAAAAAATTAATGATAATTATGAATTTACTTTTGATAAAGAACAACATGATATTTTTTGTAATGCTTATTTTGACGAATTAGGTTTTGATGAACAATCAAAAAAAGAATTAATTGATATTTCACTTTCTCAATATTTAAATTTTATTCAATTAAAACATTCAAAAGAAATAAAAATTTATATTGAAAATGAAGAAAAAAAATTAGAAAACCCTTATTATAATATTTTATTATTATCTGAAATTAATAATAATAATTTAAAAAAAATTTCTTATTTAAAATTTGACGGAGAAGAAAATTTTGATTGTTTTAATATTAATGGAGAAGATTATAAAGGTATTTTATTTAATGAAAAATTTGTAAATGGAATAACAGAAAATACAAATCGAGATGTTGAAGATATTAAAGAAAAAGATTATTTTAATGGTATTTTATTATATAAAGAAAATTACTTAATTTGTAGAATTGGTCAAAGTACTTTTGGGGATTTATCTTTTTTTATTAAAAAATTTTTAAATGGAAAAAAGGGAAGAGATATATTTAAAATTAATGGTTATATACAATTACCAGATAAAAAATATGATTTATTATTTAATAATAAAGAAATTAAAGATTTAGCTTTGTTTGGATTTTTATATAATAAAATAAAAAATTTAACAAGTAAAATAAATAAATAAATTAAATTCACACATATAATTTAAAATTTTATTTTTATAAATTAAAATTTTAAGTAATAAATATTTTATTTTCCATATAATATTCAAAAAATAAACATTTATTCTTTTTATTATCAATATATTCACATTTATTTTTTTTCTCAAACATTTTTTATTAAATTTATCTTACTATATATTTGAATTTTCAATATTTCCTTTTTTAATATCTATTTTATTTTTTATCCTTCTTAATAATAATCTTTTGTGTATTTTAAATTAATTTATATTTATTTAGTTAATTATTTTTAATAAGAAAAATTAATTTATAATTATTGTATCACAAGATTAAATATATTATTAATTTTTTTTTTTAGATTTTTTGACTTCTTTTTTTTCTTCTTTTTTTTCTTCTTTTTTGTTCTCAGAAAAATAAATTAATTGAAGTAAAAAAATAAATAAAGAAACAAAAAAGCAAAACGTTCTCAAATCATGAACTTGCCAAGTTTTAATTTTCATATATAAATAAGCAATAAATAAATATGAAGGAATTCGAAATAAATTTAATAAAGTTCCTCTATATTTACTTTTAATACAATCACATTTAATTGTTGAATAAATAGGATAAAATAAACCATTTCCAGCTTCATAAACTAAAAAACCAAATAATTTATTTTCATAAATAATTCCAAAAGTTATTAAATAAAACCCTAAGGTGAAAAAAAATCCAATTGCTTTTGATATTTTTAAAATATTATGATTACAATAATCATAAAAAACTCTAAAAAAAGTTCCTCCTGCAATAAAAGATATCATAAATAAAACAAATACATTTTTATTATTTAAATGACTATTCATTGATCTTAATGTAGGTTTCCAAATATATATAAATATTTGATTTATTATATAAATTAAACTTTCTGTTAATCCAATAGAAAAATATAATTTATTAGTTAACATGATTTTAGATGCATTTATACTATTTTTAAAAAGAGAATCATTATTAATTTCTTCTAATTTATTTTCTTCTTTTTCTTCTTTATTTTCATTTTCATTTATTTCTTTTTCATTAATATTACTATTATTATCATATAATAATTCAACTATTAGAATTTGAATTATACTAATAACTACACTAATCATATAAGGCATAAAAATTCCATATTCATTTTTTAATAAACCTAAAGAAAAATTAATAATCATAGCATTAATAGAATCACAAATAATATTTTTTTCAAAAGCATTGGTAATAATAGAATTTCTAGTATCTTTATCAGTTAATAAATTTAAACATTCATTGATAAACCAATTATCAAAACTTGTATTTAATATAGAAACAGAAATTCCAAAAAAAATTTGACTTATTATTAAAATAAAATAATTTGGAATTAATCTTGTTAAACAACAAAATATCATTATTAAACCATAAATTAAACAAGGTAATTTTTTATTTTTTCTATCATTTAAATAGCCTATAATTAAAGTTCCTAAAAATGAAGAACTTAAAAATGAAATTGCTATAAATTTACTAAAAGTTTGATAATCCATTTTATGATATTTTTCAAAAAAATCAAAATAATTTGGAGTAAGACACCAATTTGCAGCTTTTGATAATTGAATTGTTATTAAATATTTCCAAAATAATTTATCTCCTATTTTCTTTTGTTCTTCATTTACTTTTGTCATTACATCTTTTGATTTTGAAGTAAATTGAAAAATAAAAATAAAAAATAATAATATATATGATATAGTTGAATGATCATTTAATTGTTTAATATCTTCTAAAGTATTTTTTTTGTTATCATTCATATTATAATATCAAAAAAAATATTTAAAATTGATTTTAAAATAAAAACAATAAAAAATTCCAATTCGAAAATTAAAAAATTATTTTTTAAAAATTAAATCAGAAAAAAAAGAAAGAAAAATAGTTTATTCTATAAATTTTAAATGAAAGAATTTTATTTATAAATAAAGAAGAAAGTAATTTATAAATAGGAATATATCTTATCAATAATATTTATATATGATAAAAAGAAAATATGCATATAATTATTATATGGAATTAACAAAAGTATAAAAGTCAAAATTTTGTTCAAAATTTTCAGAAGAAAAATTGAAATTTTAATTGAACCGAACCAAATTTTTTTTTTGATAAGTTTTTTAATTAGTTTATTTTTAATTTTAATTTATTAAGATTTTTTTTTACTATTTTAAAACAATAAATGTCAAAGGTTAAAATTACTTTTATGGAAGAAGAATTATCAACTGAAGAACCTGAAGCTTTTGCAGATTTATTAGAAGTTATAAAAGAAAAATTTGAAGGAGAAGAAATATTAAATGTCAGTAATGATGAATTATTAATTAAAGATGGGAATGGAAATGAAATAAAAAATAATGAAGATTATGATAAATATATTAAACAAACAGCTTCTAATAAAATAATTAAAGTATCATTAAGAAATGAAGAACAAAAAGCTTTTTCATTATTAGATTTTAAAGATATATTAGATGAAAAATATAATGAAGAAGAAGAATTAGAAAAAATTAAAAAAGAAAGAAAAACATATATAAATGAACAAAAAAAATTACGTAAACCAATTGAAGAAGAAGGAATAAAATATGATTCAATTTTTGACGAATTTACTTATATTGCAAATGCTACAAATAAAAATGTACTTAGTAATTTTTGGAAATTGTTTAAAGATAAATGTTTAGTAAGATTTTTAAGAAAAGTTGATGAATTGAATAATAAACATTATTCAAACTTTTCAAAGGAAATTTCATTATTGAAAGACCTAATTGAAAAAAATAATGAAGAAATAAAAAACTCTATTAATAATATAAATTATAGAATAGATGCAGAAAAAAAAGAAATAAAAACATATATAGGTGAACAAAATAAAGAGATAAAAAATTATATAGAAGATAATTCAAATATAAATATAAATAATATTAAACAATTTATTGTAGAACAAAATAATACAATGCGTGATAATATAAACAATAAACTTACAACACAAAATAAAGAAATTCATAAAATTGAGGATACTATATCTCAAAATAAAAAATATTTTGAAGAACAAATAAAAAATAAATCAGAAATTTTAATGAAAGAACATCAAAAAAATGAATCAAATCTAGGAAAAATATATAATAAATTTGACAAATATTTTAAAGATATTAATTCAATGTTTTTAAAAACAATACCTTTAAAAGCAAAAATAGAATTACTGAAAAAAGATATAAAATTAAAAGATTTAATTGAAAAGAAAGCAAAATTAATAGTTAATATAAAAAATTTAAGTAAAACCGATTTTAACAATTGTATATTAAAATGTATAAAAGAGAAAGACTCACTTTTTACATTTAAAGATGTAAATATAAATATACCAGAGAAAAAACATCAAGATATTGAAATATCATTAGAAAGAACTGAAATAAAGGAATATGAAGATCAGCCTTCAATTCATATGATTCTTTATAATGATTATGGGGAAGAAATAAATAATTTTTTTGATTATTATGAAATAAAAAATTAAAAAAACTATATAAATTCTTAAACATTTAATTTCATATTTTTTTATTTGAATAATAAATAATTATTCAAATAAAAAAAATTTTTAAATAATAAAATTAAATTTATGGGTTCATGTTGTAAACTTAATTTTCATTAATTATTAAATATTTATTATATGATTTGATACTTCAAATCAAAAAAGAAAAATTGTTAAAAAAAAATAAATTAACTTTATGACGATATTAAAAATATGTCTTTAGATAAGAAAAATAATTTCAAAAGATTTTTCAATAAAAAAATGACAACAAAAAATTATCTTTAATTTTTTCAATTGAAATCTAGTGATTCAATTTTTTTCAAATTTTATGAGATAATATATTTTATACAATATTATATAAAATTTAATTTCTAAAATTTTTCTTTTGAAATTTTGTTTTTTTAAATTAATTAAACCAATATTATTTATTAAATAATGTAACATATTTCTTTTAATTCATTTATTCTATTGATTATAAAAAAAATTTAAAAATTTATTTAAATATCTTCATTAATAATATCCCTTATCCTTCAATAAAAAATTATTTTAATTTTGCATTTTGATTTTTTTATAAATTTTTTTAAATAATATATCATTTTTTTTTTTTTTGGAATTTATCTAAACTATTTTTCAACTTTTGGATTATGATTTTATATTTCTTCACTGGTTAAATATATTTTAATTTATTGTAAAATTTATGAGTTTTTTTTTCAATAATTAATATTTTCATTTGAATTATTTTAAACAATCTTTTTTATATTTTAATTTAAAAAATCAATTTATTAGGTTAAAAAAAATTGTAAAATTACTTTTTTTTTGCTTCTACTAAGATTGTTATTTAAAAAATTATTTTATGACCAAATCCCCTATTTTTTGATATATTTATAAATTTATGATTTTTGTTAAAAATGAAATGATAATAATTAACAGTTATTTTTTAAAATAATATAATATCATATCAAAAATAATAACAAATAAATAATTAAAAATAATACATAATATCCCGGGGTACATCTAATAATAGCAATAAAAAATATAACTATATAAGAAAAGAAATAAAAAAATAAAAAAGACTTTAAAATTTCCCACTTTCACATTTCCTAATAGGACTAGAATATTTTTCAAATTCACTTTCCTTGTTTCCATTAATATAAATATCAAATTTTTTAAACCATTTATGTTCAATAGCATCTTTAATACTAAATCTTTCATTAGGATTTTTCTTTAACATTCCTTTAATAAAATGAATAGCTTCACTAGAAATATTATTCCAAATTCTACTTTTAAAAGAAGGTTCTTCAAAAATAGTTAATCTAGCAATTTCACTTTCAGAATTTTTATGATTAAAAGGTAATTGTCCTGATAAAATTAAATATGTAATAACACCAATAGAAAATAAATCAACATTTTTATTATAATTTTCTCCTTTAATTACTTCAGGAGCACAATAAGATAAAGTTCCATAAGGTTCATTACAAGTTTCATCAGGACCTAAAATTTTACTTAAACCAAAATCTAATAATCTAATATCTGCATTTTCACTTTCATCAGTCATTAATATATTTTCTGGTTTTAAATCTCTATGCACTATTCCATATGAATGAATATAATACAATGCTCTACATATTTTAGATATTATTTCACATGCTTTTTTCTCTGATAATTTGAATTCCTTCTTTTCTAAATATGAAAATAAATCTCCTCCTGAACAATATTCCATTATTATGTAAAAGTAATCTGAATTTTCAAATATATTATATAATTTAATTATATTTGGATGTTGACATATTTTTAATATTTCTATTTCTGTTCTTACTAATTCTAAATCTGAGGAATTCATATTTTTTTTAGATAATAATTTTATTGCATATTTTTTTCCTGTATGTTTATTTTTAGATAACCTAATCACTCCAAATTTTCCACTTCCAATTTCATCTTCTATTATATAATCTTTTGTTATATTTGTTGAATTTGTTGCTAATTTTAAACTATCCATCCATAATTTATATGAATTTAAATCATCTGTATAATATTCTCTTTTTATCTTTGGGAAAGATAATGAAAAACCATAATATATTTTATTATTTTTATTTATTGAAGGTATTTCTTCTAAAAAAATACCATTTAAATTATGTAATCCTTTATGTTGTGTATCTTTTTGATTTTTAAAAAAATATAAATCATTGTGAACTAATTTAAACCATAATTTATTTATTTGATTATTTATTATTTTATATAAATAACCTTCATATTTAATTACTTCTTCTTCAAATTCTAGTGAATCAGATTCTTGAAAATCAATTAATTTTATATTTTCTCTTTTTCTTATTGAACTCTCTTCTTTTTCAAAATTAAATATTTCATCTTCTTTATCCATTGAATTTAAATTAATTAAATTATCGTTTTTTTCATTTCTTTTTTTCTTATTAATTGGAGAAGAATTTTTGCTTGTTTTAAACTTTGATTTTTTATTATAATTTGTCGTTGAATTACCTATAGGTTCGTAAATATTTTTATTCATCATTGAAGTAAATGAAATATTATTATTATTATCGTCTTTGTTGATCTTCTTTTTTTTATTTGAATCATTGACTTCTATTTTATTTAAATTTTGGTTTTTTTTTCTTCTACTAACAGCAATTTTAGGAGAAATATCTTCATCATTATTATTTAATTCAGTTAGAACAATATCATTTAAAATTTTATTCTTCTCTTTTACTGTTCTATTTTTTTTTTTTTCTCTATAAAGTAAATTTTGATCAATTTGATCTAAAAAAAATCTTCTTCTATTAGGACTTTTTAAATTATCTAAACAAGAACTAAAAATTGATTTTTTTGAAGGTCTAATTATATATCTTTCAGGAGATTTAATTATATTTGATTTAGATATATTTTTATGTTTTTCATATTCATTAACTCCGATTTTAGAAAAAGGTTTTTTATCATATAAAAATAATAATATTAAAAAATATATATCACTATTAACATTTTCAATGACTTTAATAAAATTAAAATAACTCATTGATTTTTTATTACATTCTGGATTATTAAAACATATATCTAACATTTCTTCTAATTCTTGTTGAGAATTTACTCTATGGTTATAATTAATTTCTTCAATTATTTTATTATTTTCTTCTGCTTCTAAAGTAACATAAGATAAAAGAGTTCTAATATCTTCTTTAGATATTTCTCCATTATTAGTAAAATCATATAATTTAAATATTATTTTTGATATTTCATCAAAATTTGAACAAAATAAAGTTTCCATATTATTTGTAAATTCCTCTAAGTCAATAAAACCAATATTACTTTTATCGAAAACTTCAAACATTCTTTCTCCTATAATCCCTGGTAATTTGTAATATGAAAAAAATGTTGTTCTGTCTATACCTTTTGAAGGTTGTGTACTTCTTTTTACTAAATCCATAAATACTTCTCTTAAATAAGATTTAAATGCTTCAACATTTGTAATTTTATAATTTTGAATTATTTTATCAGCGTCTATTTTACTTTCTTTTTCCATGATTAATGTTATTTTAAACTAAAATATTATATAAATATTTAACACAAATAAAAACTATATTATTTATGATATAAAAAATATATATGAAAATTAGAAGAAAAGCAAAAAATAATGTAAAATTATTATATTTAAGTGCGAATGATTTCTATTAGGAAATTAAAGATACCAAATTTCATTTGACAAAAGAAAAAAACACAATTAAATATTCCTCATTAATTATAATATTATTATATCCTTAAATAAAATTAATTGGAAATCCTCCACTATTATACAAATAACTCAAAAATATTGTCATTATTTGGGAATTTGTAATATAACTTTTTTAAATAAATTAATCCTTACTTTTTAACTCATTATAAGTTTACCTGTCTGAACAAAATATCTTTCTTTGAAATTTTGAGCCTTTAATAAAAAAATCATTTGGATTTATTAATGTTCTAAAATATTTTGCAAAATTTGAATTATAATTATACATTCCAAAAGAGGAAAATATAGGATGAAATAAGAGAAAAAAATTATTAAATATCAGAAATGTATTTTTTAGAATAATTTAATTAACTTCATATATATTTCTTTATTATGAATGATTTAAATGATTTTTATATATTTTTCATGTAAATTCCTTATAAATATTTATTATATTTTTTCATTTTAATTAAAACAAATGGTATAATAATTTAAATAAAAATATATAAAATAAAAAAAAAATTCAAATATTTGTATAAATTCATATTATTTATTATCATTCAAAACTAATTTCAAATTAGAGTCATTACCCTGTTTATCATTATTAATTTTTCCCATTTTCAAACCTTCTTTCTCTATATTACTTAAAGGATTAAATTTATTGGTTTTATTTTCTTGGTCTTTCTTTTTATCTTGAAGAATTTTATGTAAATTCATTCCAATTAAAATACCCCAAATAGAAAAACCTTCTAAAACTCCAATACCAAAAATTAATTTTCCATAATCATGGATACCTTTCCCTAATCCATTATAAATTTCTGTAAAAGTAACTTCAATATTAGAAGCTAAAAAATTACAATTTAATATTGAAAAAATATTATTTGAATCACCTATAATATTATTAAAAATTTCAAATATAGGTTCAATTATTTTTGAACATGATTCTAAAGTTTTCCTCATAATTGAAATTACATTTTTAAATTCTTTATTTATTTCATCATTCTTTAATTTAATGTTTGAAATTATTTTTTCATTTTCAGATTGTATTTTCGATTTTATTTTATTGAACGAATTTAAATTATCACTGGCATCATTTTTTATATTTTCATCATTTTTTCCTGGACAAACTTTTTCATATCTTGTTTTAATTAATTCATCAGTCCAATCATCATATAGACATATTAAACTATTACTTCCTATATTTTGATTTGGATTTGAAGGAGAAATTAATCTATATCCTGATTGTGAATTTGATAAACTATATAAATCATTAATTCTATCACAATCTCCGTCCTTTTGATTTTCACTATTTGTCAATTTGTTTAAATCATTTATTATTGAATTTAATTTGTCTCCGATTTTTTCTTTATCAGAAGAAAAATAAATGTCAGATAGATATTCTACTTCATATTTATTTAAAATTTGTTTTTTATATTCAGAAAGAGAATAACTTTCATTTAAATCTTTAATATCATTAAAAGAATTGATTAAAGAATTTCTTAATAAAACAATTTCATTTAAAGAATCAGTAGCATCATCAAAATTAAAAGCAGAAGATAAATCACCATCACCGTTCATACAAGTATTAATATATTTAAGACTATCTCCACTGGAAAAAATTTTAGGTATTTCAGAATTTAAATTTTCTGAACTAACAACAAAATGTAAAACACTAACTACATCTTTTCCAACAACACCTAAAAGAGTTAAAATGGAACCTAATAACATTATAACTAAAATCAATATAGCTAAAATAATCCATAATAAATGAATAATGAATTTAAATAAACATCCTAAATTCATACAAATAATAGTAGTGAAAAAAATCATTAATAAGAAATTTTCTATTAATATAAAATAAAAGAATAGTTTACTACCTTTTTTACCATATTTTACTCCTTTATCTTGATAATCATACCAAGGATCAACAATAGAATCAGTAATATCATTAAATTGAGTTAAAAGATCATCTAATTTATTTTTAGCATCTTCTAAATTATTAGTAACAGTATCATCGTTGACAACAATATTAATATTTTCCTCTGCATTTTTAAAATATGTTAATATAGTAGAAAATTCTTGATCAGAACCATATAAAATTGTATTTTCTTCTGTATAAGGACCATATGTTTTTGTATAACTTGGATAATATTTTGTATTATCTTCCAAAATATTATCTAAATAATAACTTTGAACAATATCATAACTTTCATCCAACAGATCATGCCAACAATTTATTTTATTATTTAATTCATTCATTTGAGATTCAAAGTCAGATGAAATTTCACCTTTACTATTTTCAATTGAAGAAATAGCATCTTGTAATATATCTTTAATTTTATTTATTCCATCCCATCTTGGTAAAGAATCTTTTTTTTGTCCTTCACTTAATTCTAAAACTAATTTCATTAATGAACATGAAGCTCCGTTTAAACTTGTAAATACATCTTCATATCTATTTAATCCAAGAAATGCTAATAACATTCCTAATAAAAGAAATATTATTGTCATTAAATAACATATATTTTTACAACAATTATTTTGGCAACAACAACAACAACATAACCAATTACAACAACAACAACATAAACATCCTATCCAAAATATTGGAACTAAAAATGTTATTATTAAAAAGCATATAAAAGGTAAAATATGCATGATATATTTTTTTATTTTTTCTTTATCTATTTTTTTTTCATCTATTATTGAAATTAAGATTTGAATATATTCTTTATCATCTTCATAATTTACATTTCCACTTAATTCAAAATCTGAATTGTTATAATAAAAGTCAAAAACTTCTTTTGGAGAATTTTTACATATATTATATACTTTTTCTGAATCAAGTAAATTTCTAGTTTTTTTCTTTTCTTTTTCTTTTATATTTATTTCTGGAATTTTTTGATAAGATTTAAATAGAGTAAATGTTAATGTTATACTTAATAAAAATATTATTATTGATTTTTTACCAAAGATTTTATTTTCTTTCATTTTTTTTGTTCCTTTTTTTGTAATTTTAATGTTTTAAAATATGGCTTCTTTAAAACAATAAGTAAAT
>JAEEGI010011036.1_pt1 | contig 19567 bp, 20 predicted proteins | sample 8958751 | NCBI WGS metagenome assembly JAEEGI01 (sample SAMN16246545, study PRJNA631951) | gut metagenome | biome: gut microbiome; feature: rumen; material: KS-attached | host: Bos | place: Iran: Karaj | collected 2018-10 | reverse complement strand
TAAGTTCAATGGGCTGGACTCCTCCTTATGTCTTTAAACCTTCAGACTACTACAACAACACATATGCGCCGGAATATTCAAAAACAACAAGTTATGTTTATTTCCCAATGTCAAATAATTTATGGCACGTTAGAAAAGGTAAAATTCCAAGTTTTATTAAAACCATAAAAAAAAGTAGTGATTTCTTTTTTGGAACTCTTAACACAAGATAGTATGAAATATTTTTGTATTTTTTCTGCATTGGTTTTTCTTTTTTGCTCTTGTTCCCAATCTAGACATGAAAACATTGTTTTTGAAATAAATAACAATAAAAAACCTGCTCTCAATAAGAAACTCATCAGTGAATTGTCAGGTTATATCAACTACTCAAAAACTACATTGGAACATGAGGGGAAGGATACACTTAAATGTTACATTGTGGAATTTGATAAATATAATGATGATTCTGTCGTGCGTTTTTCAGAAAATATCTCAGGTCTCATTGATTTTAGAGGTTATATGGGAATATTAAAACTTGATACTTATGAAATTGTTATAATTGATAAATATAACATTGGAAGTTTTTTTTATAATAAAGATTCTTTATTGTTTGTAGATACAAATATCCTTCAAAAGGTTTATGCAAATACACGATTCGTAACGCAACTTATAATCAGAGAACAGTCCATCGTCTCAAAATATGATTGGAAAAATATCAATCTCGTTGAATATTAGCGCGATAAATAATGGCTTCCGAACTTTATACTAAAATGGTCCCCAAAATTTGGACAGCGTTATATATAATGGACCCCAAAATTTGGACAGCGGTCGTTAGTAACGTTCTCTATCTGAAAACAACGCTTTTCTTTTTTGAAACAGGAAAGCATCCTGTTCGATTGAAACTCCATAAGGGATTCCTTGCGCCTGATGATTTGTGTGGCAATTATAAAGTATTAATTCTCAAATAGTAATAGTAAATTTAAATTTCATTTAAAATGGTAAAATCAAACTTAAAAACAATTTTAACCCTTACAGTTATAGCACTGTTGGGTATTGGAACGTTCTCCTGCCAGAAAGAGGAGGAAAAGAAAGACAACAAACCGGTGAATTATGGCGACTACGTGGACTTGGGGCTGCCGAGCGGCACGCTGTGGAAATCCAAGAACGAGCTTAACCCGAAGGACACCGCCTACAATCTGTACACCTTCGATGAGGCGGCAGCGGCTTTCGGTGACAAAGTGCCTACACAGGAACAAATGAATGAACTCATCAAACAGTGCACCTGCACATGGGATGGGAACGGCTACAACGTGGTCGGCCCCAACGGCAATTCCATCTATCTGCCCGGAGTGGGAATCCGCTATTGTGACGGAACCTATGGCGCCATGGGTAAAGAGGGCCTCTATTGGTCATCTACAAAGTATCTGGGTGGCGGCTATTACCTCTATTTCTTGGCGAATACCGGCGTATACATACACTCCCACAACACTTGTAACGCAGGCTCCATCCGATTGGTGAAGAAGAAATAGATGGGGCATTTTCCGCCTGTTTTAACCATGGAAATTATTAATTTTTAAATATTTCGACAGGGCTCGACGCCTCCCCGGTGCGGCCCTGTTGTTTTTCACATCCCTTTGATCTCCTCCACGGGAATCCCTGTGGATTGTGCAATATTTTTCCCGTTTTGTATGGCCGTAGGGACGATGTGCACATCGTCCCTACAACAACGACGGTATTTCCGGATGCGATATTGGCCGTTTGCCAAATACGCCCAACCGCCCGCGGGCGGAAAAAAACGAATTATTTCACAACCATTTGCATCCCAATATATTGTAAAAATGTGAAAATTTTTTTTTGCATTTTTCCCGATTTTTTTTGTAAGAAATCGGCCATTTTTGCGACTATATATAGAAGGGAATTAGAACATATCGGAATCAGAATTAATAATTGTAACTAAAAAGTATTGTTTTGTCAAATGTAATTTTCAAGTGTTTAACTCTAAAACCAACAACAATGATTAAAAAAAGTATCCTATACCTGTTTTTTGCGGTTATAGCCCTCACCTCCTGCAATAAGGAAAAGGTTATGACCTTCTCCACAGAGGAGATTATGATTGACTTGGGGAGCAGCGACAAGGATGTGTGCCAGTTTGTAAAGGTGACGGACAACGCCCCCATAACCGTCTCCGGCATCAACTACGACAAGGTTGGCAGCTACCAGGCCGTTTTCACATCGGGAGATTTGCAGGAGACACGAACGGTAAAGGTGCGTGCTGACAAACTTGCAGGCACATATGAATTCCATTTCTTTGTGATAAAAAACAACGGGGAGGAAAGTGAAACGTCCCTTGGGAAATGGCTGATGGAAATCACCAAAGGCAGCCAATACAACCAGATCAACATTCCGGACAGCAACACCAATGGCGTACATGTTTTTGTTGACCAGGGCTGCCTTGTGCTCACCCTTGACGGCGACAAGGCTGAAATTCCGCCATACAAAGGCAATGTGCTGTTTGTGCCCTCCTCCTCCAGCCCCTACACCTATTCGTTTGAGGATATAAAATACGGCAAACTGAATGACGGCAGTTACGGGCTGATGGAGTTCATGCTGCGGCGCGACCGTGATGACGGGCTGTACACCACACACTACCACATTACGTTTGAAAAGCAGATTCAGTAAAACGGATTTCCTCCACGGTCATCCCCGTGGATTGGGGGAATCTATTCCACCACCCATTTCCCGACGGTCATGGTGTCGCGGGCAATTCAGTTTATAGTTAATAGTTAAGAGTTTATAGTTAAATGATCTGTTACTTTTTTGTACTTTTTACTATTGAAGTCAAAAGCTTTATTAGTTCTTCATTATCTCTTTTTAAAGAGGCAAACTCTGTATCTGTCAGATATTCAGATGTGTGAAGTATTTCCAACCAATAATCTGTTTCACCCGCTTCTTTCAATGCAATATTCATTTTGCTAATAAAATCTTTGCGACTTTGAGCGTATAAGCCTTCCCGAACGTTTGCTCCAACACTTGTTCCACTTCTCAATAATTGGGCAGATAAAATGCTTTCCCTTTTTATCGTTTTCAGATGTCTATAACACTTGACTATCCGTTTTGCAAAATCCAAACTTTTATCTCCAACAACGCTGTCTTTCATCGTCTTCCATACGCAGTTAACACTAATCTATTAACTATTAATTATTAACTATTAATTCTTTCTTCATCTCATTCCATGATTCGCGCACCTCCTTGTTGGGGATGGCCAGCACAAACGAGTCGGTTTCCCTGTCATATTCCTTAATTGTGATGTATCCGCTCTGATATAGCAGCGGCAGCGCGTCGTCCATGTTCTCGGTGGGCTGGTCAAACGCGGCCGCGACTGTCTCAATACGGTCCATTGCGGTGATGTCGGTTTGGAAATGCTGCATCTGACGGATTAGGAAGGTGGGTGTGCCGCTATCAAACCAGTAGTTGGAAATATCTTTATGGTTAAAGCATTTCAACAGGCTGAAAGGGTTATATATCTCCGGAGAGGATTTGGCAAAGCGGTAGCCGTCATACATCTGTTTCAGCTTCTCATGCATCTCATCCGGCGTGCATTCCTGTTTTTGCGCAAGCATTGCGATGTCGGGTGCCATGTCGTTGGCCAGCTCCTGCTCCGTGATGCCGCAGATGGCTGCGTATCTGTCGTCCATGGAGATGTTGGTCAGGTTGTTGATGGTGGAGAAGATGGAAAGCTGCGAGAACTTGGTGATTCCTGTGATAAAGCAGAAGCGGATCATGGCCTCACTTGCTTTAAGCGGCTGGTAGAACTCCTGCATGACGCGGCGGTATTCCGGCAGACGCTCCTCCTCATGCAGCACCTCCAATAACGGTGCATCGTATTCGTCAATGATTACGGCAACCTGTGCTCCGGTCTGTTCATAGGCACGGCGGATCATCCCACGTAGTTTCTCACCCGGTGTGACCTCATTTTGAACTGTTCCGAATTTGTTCCCTTCGGAAATAAGCAGATTCAATGCACGTTCCAGCTCTTTTGCCGATTCCTTCCCCTTCACGGAACTCAAATCCAGATGTATTACCGGATACTGCTTCCATTCCTTTTCCAGTTCCATGATTTTCAGTCCATCGAACAATTCTTTCTCACCTTTGAAATAGGAGTCCAGGGTGGTTGTGAGCAGCGATTTGCCGAACCTGCGCGGGCGGCTGAGAAAAACGTACTTGTTTTTTGTCATCTGCCATACAAGATCGGTCTTGTCAATGTAAACGTAATTGCCTTTCCGTATCTCCGAAAAGGTTTGGATTCCAACAGGATATTTTCTTTCCAATGTCTGTTCCATGGGCGTGTGAATTTGAATTTGCAAAGATAGCCAAAATACGGATACGCCCCACTGCACGGGCGGAAAAAATGAATGGTGCATTTACCGTAGAGACGCAAATTGCGTCTCTACATGCCGAAAAATTCCCTTAAGCGCTCCTGCCAGGAGCTGTTGTGGATAATCCGCCCGGCGAAACGGTCGCGCAGGAAGCGCAGATGGTAGCTGCGGCGCACCGTCATCCTGTACAGCGGCTTGCCCTCCAAATCGGTATATATGACCTCGCGGTGAAGCGCCGCACTCTCAAGCGCGTGACGCAACGAACGTTCAAAAACAGCCTCATCAGTATCAAAAGTGTAGAGATAGGTGGCCGTCTGCTCCTGGGTGACCCACTCCACCGCAGCCTTCCCGTCCCGGATGCCTGCGAACCAGAAACTCTCATCCTCCAGTGAATAGAGTCCTGTGACCATGCGGCAGCCCAACGACTCCATCCGGCGGTAGCCCTCGGCATCCGCAGCAAGCCGCGCTGAAAGGTCATCGGCAAGCTCCTTGTGCGCCTTACGCCAGCGTTGCGCCACCTTCTGCTGCAGCGTGACAATCTTTTCCGACACCGCATCAAAGGAGCGGCCTATCCGCCCCACGCGGTAGATGTCGCCAGTGTCCAACCGCAGCGAAATCCAAAAGTCCGCCGCCTCCGGAGTATCCGCAAAGCAGAGCGGGATACGCCGCGCCCTGTCGTCGTGCGGAAAAAGGCAGAGGCAGTCCGGATACAACGCCACCTTGGCGATGCCGTGCGCCTCCAGACCCTGCTCCGTATAGGCGTAGTCGCCCTCACCGGCATACAGCGGCTCCGAAGCGACAAAAAGAGCCTCGCGGCTCCTTTCGCCATACGCCTCCCACAGCTTCTCAAAAAAATCCTCCGTCTGGCGGCCCAAGCAGGAAATCTCCACCTTTCCGGAGGCGGTCTCCAGCACAACACGGTAGTCTATCAGACGGATATCCGACAAATCGGAATAATCCACCTGCATGCCGCCACCCTTTGTCCGGACGGACAAGGCCTCACCGCCGATCATGCACTCCGCCTCGGCCTCCAGCCTGTCACATGAGACCCTGCAACTGTATGCTCCGGAATCAGCCATGGCCTCAGAGTTTGGTGCCGCACTCGCTGCAGAAGCGCGTTCCTGGCTCCTGCTCCTTCCCGCATTGCGGGCAATGTATCTTACCTCCCACAGGCGTGCCGCATTCGCTGCAGAACTTGGTGTTCTGCTGCAGCATGGCACCGCACTTCGGGCATTTCAGCATGCCGAGCGGCTGCCCGCAGTTGTTGCAGAACTTGCCCTGTCCGGCAGGCTTGCCGCAATGGGGACACACTGTCGTGCGCTCCTCAAGCTTTCCGTGCCATACTGTGGCGGTCTGCGCCTCCTCGTCAATGTTGCGGCGCATCGCCTCGTTGCGGGCCTTGGCCACATAGCTGCTCTCGCGGGGTGCGCAGGTGACGCAGAGACCCTCCTCCTCATTCCAGCAGTCGGAACAGACCCACTGGTTGCATGAGGGGCATTTCATGAAACTGGACTTAACCTCCGCCTGCGCCTCGTCGAACGATTTCTCCTGCTCCTTGCGCCATTGCGGGCTGCGGTCCTCCATCCGGTCGCGCAGCACATTGGCCCCCGACTCAATGGCGTTGCCTATACTGCCAAGACGCCCGCCCAGCAGGCCGCTGAGAATGCCGACACCGCGTCCGAAACCCTCCGTCCGCTTGCGGCTGTTATAGGTGGAAGACTCCTTGAAAGTGGATTTGAATCCGTTACCGCAGCAGTCGCAGTAAAACTCATACTGGAATCCCGCGTCGGTGGACAAATCGTTGTAATTTCTGGTAAAACTGTGCAACATGGCGAAATACAAATGTGGGCTCACGGTCAAAACTCCCCTGTTTTTCCGGACACCGCGACGAACCCACATGAACCGCAATGACAGGAAAAACAATTTGCAAAAATAATGTTTTTACCAATACAAAACATCTTCAGTCGAATTTTTGGAAAAAATTTTTGTCTGCTGCCATCTTGTCAGTTCCTGCGCTTTGGTACGGCATTTGATATGGAGACCCCCGTGTTTAAAATCGAATAATTATGGCAAAAGAACAGAAAAAAGGCAGCATCAGCGTGCAGACCGAAAACATTTTTCCAGTAATCAAAAAGTTCCTGTACTCTGACAATGAGATATTCCTGCGCGAACTGGTCTCCAACGCGGTGGATGCCACATTAAAACTCCAGACATTGGCCTCCATGGGCAAAATTCAGGGGGAGATTGGCGACACCACCATTGAAATCCGGTTAGATGAGAAGAAAAAGCTGCTCGTCATCTCCGACAAGGGCATCGGCATGACGGCGGACGAGGTGGAGCGCTACATCAACAACATAGCATTTTCCGGAGCCAGCGAGTTCTTAGACAAATACAAGGAGGCTGACGCGGCCAAGCTGATCGGCCATTTCGGCCTCGGATTCTATTCCGCCTTCATGGTGTCGGACCGCGTGGAGATACTCACAAAATCCTATCAGGATGCTCCCGCAGTGCACTGGGAGTGCGACGGCAACACCGAATTCACGCTTGAAGAGGGGAAAAAGGCGGAGCGCGGCACGGATGTCATCCTGCACATCTCGGATGACGCAAAAGAGTTCCTGGATGAGATCCGGATCCTGAACCTGCTGAAGAAATACGGCAAGTTCCTGCCGGTACCGGTTCGTTTCGGCAACGAGAAAAAATGGGAGAAACCGGAAGGGGAAGAGAAGGAAAAGGAGATTGAGGTCCCCAGGATCATCAACAACACCAAACCTTTGTGGAAGCAGAACCCGTCAGACCTCAAGGAGGAGGACTACGACAAATTCTACCGCGAACTATACCCATACAGCTTTGACCAGCCGCTGTTCCACATCCACATCAACATCGAATACCCGTTCCAGCTGACCGGCATCCTCTATTTCCCGAAGGCCAAGGAGCGCATCGAGGTGCAGAAGGACAAAATCCAGCTCTACTGCAACCAGGTCTTCATCACCGACAATGTGGAGGGCATCGTGCCAGAGTTCCTGATGCTGCTGCACGGCGTCATCGACTCCCCCGACATCCCGCTGAACGTGAGCCGCAGCTACCTGCAGAGCGACAGCAATGTCAAGAAGATTTCCGCCCATATTACCAAAAAGGTGGCTGACAAGCTTGAAGAGATGTTCAAGAACGACCGCGCCGACTTCGAGAAGAAATGGGACGACATCAAAACCTTTATGGAATATGGCGTGCTGACCGACGAGAAGTTCTTCGAGCGTGCGGAAAAGTTCATGCTGCTGAAAAACACCGAGGGCAACTATTTCACCATCGACGAATACGAAAAGAAGATTGAGACCCTGCAGAAGGACAAGAACGGCACGCTGGTGCACCTGTACGCCACAAACATGGAGGAGCAGTATGCCCCATGCCAGGAGGCCAAGGCCAAGGGCTACGATGTGCTGCTGCTTGACGGCATTCTCGATGTGCACTTCATCAACTTCCTGGAGCAGAAAAAGGAGAAGATAAGCTTCGCCCGCATCGATGCCGATGTGATGGACAAGCTGATCCAGAAGGAGGAGGCTCTGCCCTCAAAATTCAGCGAGGAGGAGCAGAAAAAGATTAAGGAGCTGTTCGAGAAACAGGTTTCCGCCGACAAGTTCACCGTCATTCTGGAGAACATGCAGGAGAATGACCTGCCGATATACATCACCAAGCCGGAGTTCATGCGCCGCTGGAACGACATGCAGAAAATAAGCGGACAGCCATCTTTCTACGGCATGGGCGAGGAAAAGTGCAACCTGGCGGTCAACACAAACCATCCCGTCGTGGCCTCCCTGCTTGCCGACAGCGACGAGGAGCACGCAAAGGAGGTATGCTCGCAGCTGATCGACCTGGCGCTGCTCTCCCAGCAGATGCTCAAGGGCGAGGCGTTGTCGAAGTTCATCGAACGGAGCGTGGGTATGATCAGATAGCTGACAAAAGGAAGCCCTTCGGGACATCCCGGATCAACTTAAAACCAACAGCCGAAAAATTACGCCGAAAAAAAAGCGGATGGTGTAGTTTTTTGGCTTTTTTTTACGTTATAATCAATGTGAGTACGAACGATCCATTTGATGTCCTGCTTCACCGTTATCGCGGATTGATCTTCAATCTCTGCAGGCGGTACCAACGGCGAGGTACAACCATTGAAGACCTTCTGCAAGAGGTATCAGTGGCATTGTGGCTTAACCGTGAAAAGCTGTACACGCTATCGAAGGGACCCCGACAGGTGGCACTGGTGTGGAAAATCGCACGCAACGCCATCATTGACGACCTGCGGCGCACACCGGTGAGCGAAAACCTGCCGGAAGAATATGACACCAAGGAGGAGGACCGAAGCAAAGTGCAGGAGCTGCACGAACGGATCGCCCTGCTGCCGGAACCTGACCGCACATTGGTAACGATGCAGCTTGAAGGCTACAGTTACGAAGAGATTGCCAAAGCGCTTGGGATGACGGTGAAAAACGTAAGTGTGAAACTGGTAAGAATAAAAGACAAAATAAGAAAGGAGTGGACATGATGACAGAACAGGAATTTGACACGCTGTGGCAACGTGCAGCAGCGGCACCGCATGCAACCCGCCTGTTGGAGGAATACCCCATATGGCACCGCAACCGCCAACGCAGGCTGGGGGCGGCCGCCTTATTTGTGGCAGTGGCCGCTGTGGCCCTGCCCCTGCTGACCCTTCCACAGCCTTCAGCAACTGACAAAAACCATACAGCCATCTACTGCAACCGGCCGGACATCACAGACCAGTACTGGGATGAGTTGGCCGACGCACTTTTAATGGAAGCCTGACAAAAAGCCATTGGAAATGAAAAAAGTTTTATACATATTGTTGCCGTTGGCCCTTCTGATGGGGTGCGCCCGTCAGGAAAGACAGCCCGAGTGCGCGCTCTATCAACATTACGCCGTACAACAGGAGCTGAAAGTGGCGCAGGTAAACGGCTTCAAGCTAAGCGACACGGTACGTGTGGATGTGGTGATGCTGCAAGCCGAGAGCGAACAGGCCTGGCAGCGGCTGACGGAGGAATTCGACATCCGTTGCGAAGAGGGTAAGGTTAGCTGGATCGGCAAGATTGACACCCCTGCCCTGCGCACACAATGGACAGGCAATCCCGTGATGCGCGTCATTGCCTCCTACAGCAGACGCACAATCGGTTTTTACCGCATCGAAACGGAGGCTCAATACGACGCCCTGATTGATTACCAATTGGAAAGAACAAAAAACACGCATTAGAGATGAAAAATACATTAAGACTTACCTTATTATTAACGGCATTGGCTGCCATCTTCATGGCGTGCGAGAAAAACAACACGACCATCGACAACGGAACAACCAATGGCAACGGAGACAATACCGCCATAGAACGTGTCATCATTTACACAGTGGGCGGCAACGAAAACCGCCGGACACTGGCCACCGAATCGGAATGGGATGCCATGCTGGACAGGCTATGCGACCAGGCCTACAGCGGCAGCGAAGTCTCCTTCTGCAACATAAGCCAGCAGCGCTGTATCAAGGCAACTGGGGAAGAGGCTGTCAAAAACAACCAGACTCTCAGCACCACCAGCCGCGAGGAGATGAAGGAATGGATGAAAAAGATGGAAAAACAGGGACTGACGGTATGCGTTTCCTACGACAAAAAATCCGGCACATGGAACGGCAAGGCCTACGCCACCGCACCCTCCCAACACACCTTGGGCAGCATCCTCGGCACCTGGCACTTCAAGTGCCTGGTGATGTCACAACTGGATGCGGACGGAAACATCAAGCACAACGACCTGTATGAACCGGAAGCAGGTGGCGGCACCATGTACTACACCTTCTCCGCAGACGGGACATTGACACTGACGGTTCTTGGCATGGACAGCACCACTGCCACCGACAAAAGCAAATGGACGCTTTCGGACGACGGTGAGCTCAGCAGCGAACTGCTGCCGGGCGGAACAAGCTGGAACGTCAGCTGGATTACCCCCAGCACCATGATTCTCTCGCGCAACGAAAAAGGGACAGAAGAGAGTGAATATTTTTATCAGCTTCGTTTTGAATCTATTGCGGATACCAAATAAATTTTTTCACATTTCCTTGTAGTTTTTGACCCATTTTTTACGTCTTTACATACGAATACGAATCAATAACAAATCACAAAATTATTATCAAAATGAACAAAAAAGTTTTATTCGCTGCCATCGCAGCCATGGTTCTCTCCTTCACCGCCTGCCAGAAAGATGAAATCACTCTCCCGGGCGACAACAACACCAATCCCTCGACGCCTTTGACACCCACGCGTGTAAAGACCACCGCCGACCTCCGCAACACCGACTGGACCTTCAGCATGACCTTCGCTGATTTTCTCAGCAAAATGCTTGGATTGGATTCGACCTGCCTGCAAGGCATCCAAAACGACACTCTCGTCTTCGGTCTGACCTTCGACAGTGCCTACGCGCACTTCTCCTTCCCCGACAACATCGAGGCCTATGGTGGCGAAGAGGGTACTCTGGAGCAGATCTACGGCGTTTCCTACACCTATTCCTACGACGGTTCCACCCATACCGGATACCTTGACGGTGTGGCCGAGGACAACAACGGGAACGATGTGCCGGCCAAACTGAAATTCACCTACAACGACATCACGGATGCCATCACCTTCGTGCTGCCGATGTTCTACGCTGAGGACAACAAGCCCGTCAACCTCACACTGGTGTTCAAACGCAACGAATAATAACCGCAGAGGGTATAAAAAAAGTGGTCAGCATTGCTGACCACTTTTTTTTTATGCAAACCGTTTCAAATCCGCCTCCCCGTTTTCCATCACCAGGTAGCTGGCATGGTGTATCCAGTCCCCCGTGTTGATGTACCGGCTTTTTTCCGTCAGGGTATAGTCACACGGCAGATGCCGGTGGCCGAAAACGAAATAATCGAAAGATTGCTGCCGCAGCACTTCGCGGCAGTATCTGATGATGGGTTCCTCCTCGCCCCGGAAAACCTTGTCCGCCTCCTCATGGGCGCGGCGGCTCTTGAAGGAGACCGCCCGAGCCAGGCTGAACGCCTGCCGGGGATGCAGCATGGCAAACAGCCGCTGGTTGAACGGCTGCGCATAAATCCACTTGATAATGTGGTAGCCGTAATCCTTGGGATCCAGCGCATCGCCATGCCCCATACGGACCTTTTTCCCGTTTATCTCAACATCCACAATCCCGCGAATCTGTTTCATTCCAATCTCATCCTGAAGGTAGGAAAAACTCCACATGTCGTGGTTGCCCAGAATGTAATATACCTGCACGCCTCTGTCAACAAGCGATGCCAGCCTTCCAAGAAAGCGCAGGCAGTGCTTGGGCACCACATCCCTATATTCAAACCAGAAGTCGAACACGTCGCCCAGCAGGAACAGATGGGTGGCATCGCCCGCAATACTGTCTATAAAAGCGCACAGACGCGCCTCCCTCTCCCGTGAGGCATCCCAGTCGGGCAGGCCGAAATGGCAGTCCGAAATGAACCATACATTTCCGGAAATCGGAGGCAGTCCGTAAATCTTATCCTTCATTACAAGTCATTCAAATACGCCGCAGCTTGTGCACGTTGGAGGCGTCCAGCGACTGCTGCAGCAGGATGCGCTGTATGGTGTCAATCAGCAGCAGGAACATTTTCAGGTCGCGGTCGCGGAACCACTGCAACGCCGCCTCATCCTGACGGCAGGCCGCCGCAAAAAGGGAAAGGAAATCATAATGGTACCTTTCCAGCCATTCGGTCGCCTCATCCTCATCATCGATGGAATCGCTCAAGGCGGCAAACTCCGGATAACCGTTTTTCAAAAGCCAGTCAAAAGCCTCAGTGTCGGAATTGACACTGGCCGCCAGCGCAGCCAGCTCCGGAAAGGCCTTCATGTACAGCTCCATGAAATTCTTCTTCTTCTGGAGGCACATGTTGAAGCCCATCAGAACCTTAACATCATAATCAGTCAGACAGTGCCTCACTCCGCGCCCTCCTGTTCCGAGGCCGCCTCACGCGCCGCCCGCTGTGCCTCATCCAAAGCCTCCTGCCGCGCGTATGCCCCTACGATGGCCGTCACCAAGCGGTGCCGCACAATGTCGCACGAATCCATGAAAATCATGCTGATTCCGGGTATATCCTTCAAAATCCGGGTGGCCTGCACCAATCCGGATTTCTGATGCCGGGGCAGGTCAACCTGCGTCGCGTCCCCCGTGATGAAGAACTTGGCGTTCTCACCCATCCGGGTCAGGAACATCTTAAGCTGTGTGGCGGTCGCATTCTGCGCCTCGTCCAATATCACGTATGCATGGTCAAGCGTCCTGCCGCGCATAAAGGCCAGCGGAGCTATCTCTATTGTCTTGTCCTCCATGTAGGAGAGGAGCCGCTGCGGCGGCAGCATGTCCCTCAGCGCATCATAGAGCGGCTGCAGGTATGGGTCTAACTTGTCGCGCATGTCTCCGGGCAAAAAACCGAGGTTCTCCCCAGCCTCCACAGCAGGCCGTGTCAGTATAATTCTTTTTATTTCCTTGTTTTTCAAAGCTCTGACAGCCAAAGCCACAGCCGTATAGGTCTTGCCTGTACCCGCCGGACCGATAGCGAATATCAGATCGTTTGAAGCAGACTCGCGCAGCATCCTCAACTGGTTGGGCGTGCGTGCGCGAATGGCTTTCCCATCCCTTCCATACAGTATAAGGTCACCCTCCGCAGAGCCTTCGTCCGTCATGTCCTGAACATCATCCTCCCACAATCGGAGCAGGTCGTCGGTACGGAGCCGCCCGTACTTGTGCAGGAACTGCCGCATCCTTTCAAAAAAGGCGGAAAAGGCCTCCAACTGCCCCTCATCGCCCATGGCACGCAGCTCCGTCCCACGCGCGACCAGCTTCAGCTGCGGGAAAAGACGCGAGAGGAACGAGACATTGTCGTTGTTGACCCCATACAGGTCCGTCAGCTCCGACGGCTCAATAACTATCCTGATGTCCGTCATGGGCTGCTACTTTACGTTGGCTTTCAGCGATTGTGTGATCATCTGCTTGAGCTTCATGGTCTCCTGCTCGACCACGTTCCGTTTTTCAGGCTTGAACAGTGTGGCGTACTGCGGCTTCTCCAGCTTGTACTTCATCTTGTCGGGGGAGCCGTAGACATTCAGTCCCAGACGTGCAGGCAGCGGGCTCTCCACCAGTGAGAGGTGGCAGTCGTAATTCTGGTTGATCACATAGTGTCCGGCAACAATGGCCTGGTACTTGTCAATCGACACCAGGAATGGATAGAGGTCCACATTCTTCTGGAAGACCGTCATCTCCACAGATATGCTGTCAACCTTGTTTTCGGTCTGCTTCTTGAACCGCAGATATTTGGCGATGGTTGAGAAGGTCTCGTTGTCCAGCACCACCAGATCCTGCCCGCTTATTGAGGCGGCGGCACGCATGGTGGAATACTTGATGTCGTAATTGGCATTCAGATTGGTCTGTGCGGCAAAATGGAACTCAGCCCTGCCGGCGAAACTCTTCAGCATCGGGACAATGGTGTCGATGTCGGGAATCATCTCAATCAGGTCCGCAATCTGTATATCCATCAGATGGAAGTCCACATAGGCGAACAGGTGGTTCATCCGAGGGGACTTGTAGATGGCGGTCAGCTGCATCCGCGCAGCATCGCAGGTGAAGCCCATCTCCTCCAGCACCAGCACGCCGTCCTTCACCGTCACCGTGCCGCCCAAATCCTCCACGATGGTCTCGCCGACCAGCAGTTTTGTGGCATTGGTGTTCAGCGTGACATCCATGCCAAGCGGCACCATGAAAGGCATCGCTTCCGACGGGTCAGGCTCTGGTTCAGGCTCCGCAAGGGAATCCGCACCGAGGTTCATGCCGCTGAAGAAATCCATCAGATAGTTTACATCTATATAATCCGACACCAAGTCCAGATCGGCCTTCAGCATCGCCTCATCATTCAGGAATTCGGACAGATGCAGCACCTTCCCCGACAGGTTCAGCTCAGTCTCACCCAATCCGAACCGCCCGGACTTCAAATCCAGTGTCGAGGGGGTAAGGGCGAATGAAACCTCCGGAATTGAGACCTCATCCTTAAACATATCCATGCCGACTGTCGCCTTGCTTAGCCTGAAGTTCAGATGTGGGCTCCACTGCTCCAGCAAGTTGCCCGGCGTAGAATCATACACCGCGTTGCCTGTCACGGACATGCCCTGCGTCACAGTCTTCAGGAAGGAGCCCATCCGTACAGCCATGGCTGTCTGCGAGTAGTCGACCGTAAAGGCCGGACTGGAGGCATCCTTCTTGGAAGGGGTCATTATGACGTGGCCCTTCGGACGGCTTATGCCGGCATCCAGCGTGTCCATCACCGCATGAAGCGATGAGATGTCGAAATCACAGGCAAGCGAGAGCAGTTTGGTCGTATCCATGAAATCGGACAAACCCACCAGCAGGTCGGGATTGTCCAGACTGGCATGCAGGCCGTTGGACATTGAGACTTTAAGACCGCCTCCTGTCACCTTCGCCTGCATCAGCTCATTGAATTTCTTATTTGTCTTTTGGTTGGGCGAAGGCAGCTGTATTCCAAGCGTCAGCGCGTCCGAACAGAGCCGCAGGCTGTCGTAGTCCGCATCTAACGACTTGAACGCCAGCGTACCCTTCGCCTGCATCCGCTGCAGTGCCACCTGCTGCAAATCATCCAAGTTGAATTTCACCTTCATGTTAGGCTGCATTGTGCCGCGCATAGTGAGCGGCAGCGAATCCGGCAAAAACGGCTCCACATCCGGCAGGTTCACCTTGCCGGTCAGCAGCAGGTCACAGCAGAGTTTGTCCAGCAAATCGGTGATTTTCCCCTGCAGCTGCACCTTGCTCTTCCCGGTCTCAGCCGCAAAATTGTGCACCTCCACATTGGAGCGGGACTGTCTGTTCAAATCAAGCAAAGCACGGGCATCCAGCACGATGTTTTTCACCGGATTTGACAGAAGTTCCTGATCCTCAAATTTTCCCTGTTTTAAAAGCAGATTGGCGGTAACCTCAGGCATGAGCGAATCCGCATAGACGCCCTTCACCGTACCGTCCAGCGTCAGGAATCCGTCAACGCGCATCCCCTCCAAAACTCCGGGGGCGAACCGCTCCACCCAGGGAAGAAGTTCCGGCACCTCCACGGTCCGCAGCGCAAAATCCACGGCACAGTCGAAAGCGGAAAAGGCGGTGTCCTCCGCCTGCACGCTTCCGTCCAAGGTCAGCAACAGGTTGTCCAGCCCCACCTCCGCCTTGTCCAGCTGGAGCCGGCGCTGTCCCATGTCATATTTGACAGGAATCTTTATATCCAGAGCTGCACTGTCAGCATAACGGAGCGAATCCATCGCAAACGTCAGCGCAGGTACAGTCAGCTGCACCACACCATCCGCCGCATTCTCCTTCATCTCACCCTTGAACCGCAACCGCACATCGCCCAACGCGGCATCCATCCGCGAGGAATCAGCCAGATGGAACATTATCCGCCCGATGTCGGCCTTCAGCTGCCCGTCAAAGCTCTCCTCCGAAAGCTCGGCATCGGCACGTGTGTTGAAATCGTCCAGATGCAGATTCATGTGCGAAGCCTCATCCACGTAGGTGACATTCAGATGCTCCAAATTCAGCTTCTTTGCGCTGATCCACTCGAACGGGAACTCGGAAGCGGTGGTGTCCAGAGTGTCGGAAGGTGCCAGCACATCAAAATTCTGACGGCCCTCCGCATCGGTATAAAGCAGGGCATCACCGTTTTTCAAATGCAGGCTCTTCACCTCCAGCACATCCTCCTTCAGCAGTTTGCGTATGTTCACCGCCGCATTGAGCCGCTCCACGCGAAGCAGGGTGTCCGAGGGTGCGCCTTTCATCGGATTCAGCAGCAGCACATCATCCACCCGCAGCGAAACCTTTGGGAATGTGGAAAAAAAGGTCAGTTCGACCGACCCGATTTTTGTCGGGCAGGTCACAAACGAGGCCGCCGCCTTGTTTACAATCGGGGTCAGCCGCTTGGGAGTCAGCACCACCCAAACCAGCACAGCGGCCGCCAACAGTACAAGCCCTATCAGCGACCCGATGGAAATCAGCGTGATTTTTACAGGTTTCTTCATGATGCCGTCAGTTTACCTTAATATATTTGTGTTCCGTGCCGACATTGTCATGGTAGGCCAGCTCCGATTCGGAGAGTTTTGTCAGAGTGTAGGCCTGAGGCACCACCTGGCCGCCCTCCATGGTATGGTAGTGTATCAGCCTGTCCTCCGAAAGCGACCATGTGAAGGGGAGCGCCTCCTCCTCCTCAACATCCTCACCCGGATTCCATGTGGCGCCGGTATGCCCTTCGTCATACCGGTAGTATTCCGTGCCTTCAACCCACCTTCCCAACAGCAGGTTTTCGTCAAACACAGGGTCTTCCTTGCAGCAGGTCAGCAGAACTGACAGCGAAAAACAGGCAAGCGCCCCTAAAAAAACTCTCTTCATTATTACAATTGTTGTTAATTGTTCTCTTCGCTCCGTACCAAACGGTCATTTTCATAATAATCCGTGCGGTATTTCCGGCCCTCCCCGTCAAAAAAGGACTCCGGCCCATCCTTCACGCTGCCGGCATAGGTCACACGGCGGCGGACACGGTTCAGGTCGTCAAAATACTCCAACACTCCGTCCCCTTTCACAAAATTCCCCTTCCCGATAACAAAACCCTGTTCGTCATAATAGCTCCACTCGCCATCGAACTGGCCATCCAGGAAAGCGCCCTCAATCTTTTTCTGTTCCCCGTCATGATAGCACAGATATTGTCCGTTTTTCACGCCCATCCTGTACAACAACCGTTCCGAAAGCCATCCCCGCTCGTCATACTGCAGGTATTCGCCATCCAGCGTGTCGCGGCAATAATTGCACCTGACCTCCGGCTTCCCGTTGCGATAATAGCGCACACAAGGCCCCTGCAGCCTTCCCTTCACATACTCCACCTCCATCCTGATGGAGCCGTTTTCGTAATACCATACAGCCTTTCCATCCATTTTTCCGCCCCAAAAGGAGACCTCCGACTCTATGCCCCCGCTCGGATAATAGGTTTTCTCCACATGGGAACATGACATAAACATCAAGGATACAACGCCTAAAAAAAGCACTGAATTTTTTTTCACAAAAAGTCTGTTTCGCATTGCGATTTGTTATACTTTTGCAATTGCTGTCTCAGTAGCTCAGTTGGTAGAGCAATTGACTCTTAATCAATGGGTCCAGGGTTCGAGTCCCTGCTGGGACACTCCAACCGTTTGCAGTATTGCTGCAAACGGTTTTTCATTTTTGTCCGTCCGCATCCTCATGGCTGATAAGGATCACAAGCCGGTCCCTGCACAATTCCGGCAAATGTTTCCTGAAATTGGCGCGCCCTCCGGCATCCATCCATGAGTTTGGTTCGTCAAGCACAAGAATGGGAGCCTTCTTGTATAAGGCACGTGCAAGGGCGATACGCTGCCACTGCCCCATACTCAGCTCCTCACCGCCTTCAAACAGTTTTCCCAACAAAGTTTTTTCCCTTAATGGAAGCTGGGAGACCACATCCTCCGCACCGGAAGCGTTGAGTGCCTCCGAAAAACAGGTTTCATCACCATCCTTCCGCCTGCCCATTTTCACATTCTCCTCCGCCGTGAAGGCATAACCGACAAAATCCTGGAAAATCACGGCGATGTTGTCCCGCAATTCCTTCACGTCAAACTGACGGATATCCGTGCCGTCAATGGTGATGGAACCCTCCTTGGCATCATACAGCCTGCATAGCAGCTTCACCAGCGTGGTCTTCCCCATGCCGTTGGCACCGCTAATCCGGTTAATCCGGTGGGGTTCAAAGAAATAATCCGCACTGTCCAGCACATTGGTTTCAGCGCCCGGATAGCTGAAACTGACATTGTCAAACCGGATACCATCCCTGATTTCAGAGGGGAACGGCACCGGATGTGACGGAGACTGTATGCAATGCTCCAATTCCAGAAACTGGAACAGGTTGGAGAGGAAGAGATGGTTCTCATAAATGCCGGAAACCGCCTTGACAAGCGACTGCATGGCGGAACCGCCTTTCCTGAAGGCCTGGAAATACATCACAAAGCCGCCGACCGTCAGCAGACCGGCCAATGTGTTTCGGAACAACAGGTAAAGGATCAGCAGCAGAGCCACAACATCCCAACATGCCGTGAGAGCTGCAAGAATTGAGGTTTTCCGGGAGATGGCACGGCGCTGGCGATAAAGCCGTTTCCGGATTTCCCAAAAACGTGCCTGGACAAATCCGGAAATACCATAGCTGCGCACCTCCTTGGCAAAGTTGCGGTTGGTGAGCAACGCCGCATGGTAGTTGGCCTCGCGATTGTCCTTAATCCTGCTTTTCCGCCAGGCGTACAGGACTTTCACACGGCGCATGTGCACAAGTATCGCCGGCAGGCCGGCCAGAAGCATCACCGGAACCGTCCATAAAGAGAAGGCGCAAAGGATGCAGACCACCCCGACAAGCGTAATCAGTTCCGAAACCAGCGAGGTCATCTGGTCCAGCAGCACTAACGGCCGGTGGGAGGATTCCTGCTGGGCCATGTACATTGCATCATAATAGGATGGCGTGTCGTAATAGGACATGTCAACCTCCGCCGACTGCTTCTGGATCATCCGCTGGATGTTGTTGACGGTCTTTTCGCCCAACAGTCCTGAAATGTAACCGTCAAATATGGAGCAGAGACGGTTTAAAAGATAAATCAGGCAGAAGGCCGCAACGCAAACCCATACACCCGTGGACAATCCCCCATGAGGAAGACGTACCAGCTGCTCAACTGCATCCACCAGATACTTGACGGCATATAGCAATGCAAGCGGCAGCACACTGGTGCACAGCATCATCAGCACATGCAACAGGAGCAGTCTCCGGTCGCTCCTGAAGATGAGGCCAAACACCTTTCTCAAATTACGGAAAAGGCTTTTCAAACCTTCTTTTTGGGGCATGAAAAATTTTTTTTCAAATTAATGCGCCGCGTATTTATTTTTGTTGTACTTTTGCAGCCACAAAAAATGCCACATTCGTCTAGTGGTCTAGGATATCAGATTCTCATTCTGAGGACCGCGGGTTCGAATCCCGCATGTGGTACGGAGCCGGGAGTTTTCCCGGCTTTTTTTGTGCGATACAGACACCCGTTACTGTCACAACCATACCGGCAAGTTTCTGCCAGGTTATC
>JAEEGI010011034.1_pt1 | contig 19568 bp, 15 predicted proteins | sample 8958751 | NCBI WGS metagenome assembly JAEEGI01 (sample SAMN16246545, study PRJNA631951) | gut metagenome | biome: gut microbiome; feature: rumen; material: KS-attached | host: Bos | place: Iran: Karaj | collected 2018-10 | reverse complement strand
AGATGATGTCGGAGTTGCTCTTGTCCTCACGCATCTGCACCTTCTTCTCGTCAAGCCAGATGTCGAAGCGGACATCCGTCTTCTCGAAATTAACCACGTCGAAGTTGTCTATAAGCACATCGGGGAGTATGGCACGCAATAGGGTTTCAGATTTCATGCCACAAAGGTAACAAATTACTCTTGACTGGGCAAGACCCGCCAACCAGGTTTATCCGCTGACCCTATTTTTGCTCATCCAGAACAAGTTTCACTTACTCATCTCACTAGTTTTTAGGAACACTACGGAATGTATGGCGATGGGGCGGTGTCATCCCCATTGAAGTTGGAAACAAAAGCAGGCTTTAAGGAGGTGAAGAACTTCGGTGTCGTGACTACTGACGAGGAGGTCGAAGGCCTGGTCAGTAGCCGCCAAGAATGTTCAGGCGGATTGCAAATCACATGCAGGGGTTACATTTCCCGCTGTGGTCTAATCGCCACTTCGGGGCTTGGTTTCATCAACTATATTGAGGTGGGCAACTTCAGTTGGATAATAGTATTTTATGATTTATTTTGGTCACATCGGTCACGTTGATGCCGCTGTCGCCGTTCATATAGGGAGAGTTTGGAGTTAGGAGTTTTTGAGGGCGGGCTTCTCCAAACCCTCAACGACGGCATTGGAGTATCTCACCAAAGAGCGGTTTCCTACAATGCTGAGTCGGGTGCCGGCCATTTGGTTCATCTTGAAATAGTCGGGATAGATATTGGTAAAACTATCACAAACCTTGTCGGCAATGCCAAAGAGAGTGGCGTAGATGAGATATTCTTTCCACAGCACCGTCTCTTTGATGTCACGCTCACCGACAAGCGAGAAATCAAGAAGGAATTTTTTGAGAGCAAGTAATTGGGCGGCTGTCACTGGCTTGTTGGCAGCCGCTTTTTCTGCTTCGGTGAGGGTGCGTAGCGATGCGATAAAAGGTTCATCGGGATGTGTCCGCAGATAATGCCGCATTTCCCGAGGTTGCAGAATCCGGTCGCTACCAGCCGCCCCTTCCATCATTTTAAAGAACAAATATTCCAGGTGTTCCCCGTCTTTGTTCAATTGTGGGTTTTCCGAGTTTTTCTTGTCTGATGCTTTCCATTCCCCGACATACAAAATGGTATGTGGCTCGGCACCATACATATTCGACCTGAACTCGATACGGAGTGCATCTCTGTCAATCAGTCGGAGAATCAGAGCACCAAACATCCCCTCGTAGTCGGCGACCAAGGCAGAAGAGACGGAGTTCATCACGTTGGCAGCCACTTTCAGATTCCCATCGGCCGGTACGTCGCGGAAATAGTCCAATTGTCGGGAGATTTTATTACGCAACAGTTTTCTTCTGAGGGGTTGTAATGAGATGACATACCAAATGGTGCTGAACACCTTTTTATACATGCCCACAAAAAGCACGATGACAAGCACGGGCCCCGCTATGATGCCAACGAAGAACAGCAACATATTGACCCATTCCGGCAGGAAAGGAATAAAATCGTAACTACCGTCGTCGGCATGGGCAAATATGACGGATGCCAGTCCTATGAAGATGGAAATTATTTTTTTGCTCATAACGGATTGCTTAATTGGTTGAAATATCATATAACTCCTCTGCATGCCAGGCCTGTTTGAGACGTCCTCTGTTGATGGAGACGGCATCGTCGGCATATCGGGATGCTTTACTGGCCGTTTGCATCAGTTGCCGCAGCAGTCGCCGGTGCCGGTCGCTGGAAGACAACAGATTGAGAAGTGGTGGATAACTATTCTGGGGAATCATGTTCAGCAGTTTATTGAACGTGCTTTTCTCGATTCCGAAGAGATAGGCGTAAGCCATATACTCATTCCAAACACGCTGCAGGTCAAGTTGGACGGCCTCACCTGTCAGTTGTTTGAAGGAGGAGGGAAGACCATCGAGAAACTTTTTCATTCCATAGATATTGCGTGTCTCCTGTTCGTTGTAATCCTGCTTGCTGATACCCGTGCTGAGAATTTCTGCAAACCGGAATTGATTGTTGAGGTCACAATTCGGTTGGTTGTTTTTTCTTCCCCTGTGATAACTAATCACTTTGTAGAGTAGTTTGATATCAATGAAGCCTTGTGGTGTGACGCTTTGCCGCATGAAATTGTAGATGGTGTATTCCAGTGCCTGGTCAACGCCACTGCTGGGCGAAGCGCTCCATTTACCCACGGTAAAGACAATGGAGTTATTGGGTCCGAGGCCAAATTCCAAAATCCTCCGTGAGAGCAGCCGCCAGATGGCAGCCCTCACTGCCGGTGTCTTGTCGTGCCAGAAAGCAGACGAGTAGTTGGCCTTCATCGCCATGGTGTCGGTGAGGCTTCCATATAAAGCCAAATACGGATATGGCTCGGGAGAAGCCCCCTTCACCTTCTGACGGATAATCCATCTCCGCAGGGGTTTCAGGCTGATGACATACCAAATCCATTTGCCAATGTTGACAATTGCCCCGAAGATGGTCATTGAAGTCTTCAAGGAGCCAAACTTGGCAGAAAAAATAATAGTCAGCATGGTTGTTAATATGCCCAGACATGAAGCCAAGAACATACCGTCGTTGAAATTTCCCTCGGATGCCCAGCCAATAGCGATGAAGACAACTGTCATCAACAGCCCTATCCAGTATTTCTTGAAAAAGTATTCAATCATCTTTAGATTTTTAGAAGGGTGAAAACGATGAATCCTTAGTATCGATGCAAATATACGATTTTTCTTTTGAATAATCTTTTTTGCAGTCTTAAAAAAATCGGCAATTGATTTCTAAAGATTTAGGGTGACGCCTTCCTGAAGTCGTTCGAACTATGCCGAGTCGCGAGTGAGTAAGTTGTAAGGCAACTTCTGCGTAAACAAGTGCCACAAACTTGCGCCTAACCACTCGGCTGTACTCCCCGACAGGTGGATATCGAGAAAAAGCCTATAGACCGACATCTATAGGCTCTTTCTTGAACCATGCAATGCGTAATCGCGGAGACGCTTACACGGCATCGCATCCAACGATACCAAATACCGTTCCTTCACTTGCATTGACAAAGACGCCGGTTGCGATTTCTTCGAGACTCGATACCTTAACATAAAATTGGGAATGTATTTAAACCTTCCAATAATCGACCTCTACCTCACACAAATCACCAACTTTTTCGCATAAAGGATTGCGTTTTTCATTATTATTCAGTATTTTTGCCATTGTATTAAGATGAAAGTTTTTAGCCATACAATGAAGCAAAAGAAGATTACGAAAAAGCAACTAAGAATATAGAAAAAGCGACTGAAAAGGGTCAGAAATTGGGCGTAGAACTACGCACAATGCTAAATAAGAAGCCCGAGTTTATTGGATGGAAAGCAACTCACAACTATCGGGCTGATAATAATGCTGGTAATACTCTGATAGGCAATACTGTCTATATCATTGACAAGAATTTCAAAAAGGTGCTATTCTCTTGTGAAGATGAGGAATACAAGATTATTCAGGAAGGTATTAAAACTATTCTTGAGAATTTGGAAGATGGGAAATAAGAAATCTCCATTGTTGTCAGTGCTGATATGATTGGGATTACCCCCCAAAAAACATAGATATAGTTATTTTTGCTCCAACATTTCATTTGTTTCGTTGTTTTTGTTATCTTTGTCGAGGACTTCAAATATAATGAAAGATGAACGAGTCAAAGATTCATATTAAGTGTTTTGTTGTCATGTTGCTTGGCATCGTTTGTCTTTTGTTGTCGTGCGGCAAAGAGCAGAAGAATGTTGGCAGCCTGTCCACCGATGATAAGAAGTCTCCAGAGGCTGAACGTGAACAAAAAGCAAATGATTCGATAGTGGCTGACTTTCGCTATTTCATCCATCTTCTGGAAACGACGCATCCCGACCCATTTTCGAGTTATGGTGGAAAAGTGTTCTTCCACCGTGCAGCAAGTGAAATTGTAAGGAGTCTGAAAGATGATAACGTAACGACAAAAGAGGAACTAAGTTGGCGTATCCAGGAATTTCTGGCTCCATTAAGTGACGGGCATACACAGATTCTCAACCCTGAACTGCCTGGCTCGCCCACCCGTGTTCCCATCCGTTTCAAGGCTGTTGGTGACGGTCTGATTGTCAGTCGATTGCCGAAGGAACATCAGCCTCTGATAGGCAGCAGGCTCATTGGCATTGAAAATATCCAGACTGCAGACCTATGCGAAGAAATGATGAAGATATACCCAGCGGAGAACGATATCGGCAAGTTGGTAAATATTTGCTGGCACGGACATCAGCCTGTTGTCCTTGGAAGAATCATTCCCCATCTTCGCCAAGATACGATTACCTATCGTCTGTTGACTCCAGAAGGGAATAGTATAAGATTGCCGTTGCCGATTATTCCTGTGGAGCGTTGGAAGGAATGGAAGAATGAGAAGTTGACTGCAAGTGCTAGTAGTCTTGTTCAGGAATCAAGGTTTCCAGAAGAAAACCTTGGTTACTCATTCATTGACAAGCAAAAGAATATCATGTACTTCCGTTCGACAAGTATTATGGCTCGTGACAACTTCGACTATATGTATCAGGCCGGAAAGGAGATTCATGATGATCTGAAATCTTGCTATGACGAGGTATATCACCGACCTATGCCGTCCAACATTCGCAAGGCTATTGCCGGTTTGCCGTCTTTCTCAGAAGAATTTGAGAAGATGCTTCTCCAGATGAAACTCAACAACAGTGAAAACCTGATTGTTGACCTCAGGGGCAATAGTGGAGGATGGACGCCCATCGCTTTGCCTACTCTTTATCAACTGTGGGGTGACGGCTATTTGCAAAAGAACTTCCAGGACTACACTTGTCGTTTGCTGTCGCCGCTCTACATGAAAAAACTTAATTTGACGATAGAAGAGTTCAATGCCCAATATGGCACGGACTATGAACTTGGCGACTACATTTTCAGTGAGAGCGACGAAAAGTCACAGACTGTCACCGAGGAAATCCGTACAGGTTTTATCAACAACAGCATGAGTTGCATTCAAGACCATCTCGCTAAACAGAACGGTCGGCCCGTCTTTACTCCTAAGCATGTTTATGTCTTGGCTGATGCCGAAACATTCAGTGCAGGTTTTCATTATATGTTCTATCTTTGGAAGATGGGAGCAAAGATTGTCGGTGTTCCAAGTTGTCAGGCTCCTAACACTTTCATGGAAGTGACATCATTCATTCTTCCCCGAACGCAACTTAAAGGTACCATATCCAACTCCATACAGCAGTTCCTTCCTGCTGATGACCCGCGTTCCAAGCAGTTGACTCCAGATATTCAACTGAATTATGATGACTACAAGCGATACCATTTCGACAGTCAAGCAGAAATTCTCTATCTGCTTGATTATATAAAATAAGCCAAGTTTAAAGGCAGGGAAGACCGATAGATTTCCTGGGCTTGCCGGCTTCCATTGCCGTGGCATCTCCAAAGTCGAGGGTCAGCGTGCCATTGCTGAATGATGCCTCACTGAGTGTCATCACCATAGCGTCCTCGAGCACAGTACCTGTGAAGTCGGTGAGGGCAAAGGGCAGGCAAAGTGTATTCCATCCACCGTCCTTAAAGAGCATGCGGCCACTGATGTCAACACTTGTGGAACCTTTCGTTAGTAAGAGGAGCCTGAGCCGTTAAACGAATGCGAAATGAGCCTGTCAACATACCCTATGGCGTTGTTCAAGCGCTCTTTGCCTTTCCCGCGGATAACGGCATAGTTTCTGCCACGCACGGCCAACTGTTCCTCGCATTGATGAAAGAAGACTTCTCTTTCATTAGGCCGATAGCGATGTATGTCATTCACCCAAGGCAGGTCGATGTCAAGCAATAGATAAATGTCGAATCGTTGCTTGGCGATGTATTCTTCAATGATGGGCGACTCCTTTCTAAACAGTTCGTTAGACCATAGTTTGGAAGTGATGGCATCCGTGTCGACAAACAGCAGGGGGGTGTTTTGCCGCAGTGCCTCGAGGATGGCCTCATGATGCCCCACGACAATGGTTTCCATATCCTCATAGCAGATATCGCCATTCTTCTTGTCAATCACCTTTTTGGCGAATTCTTCCACGTAGGGCAAATGGTAGTGCTGGGCCAGTTGCCGGGTCAGTGTGGATTTCCCTGTCGATTCCGGTCCATACACACATATTACTTTCCTCATATCTTGCTGAACCACAGGCGACAGGTATTGCCATTGTCCTATCATGTCTTCACGTATGCTTGTCGCAGATATGGGCACGCTTTTCCTGTCAAGGTCTACCATGACAAATTCCGCCGACAGTTCCTTGGCGAGTCGCTCCCCATAGCGTTCTGAAGCAAAGACGGCGTCAACGGGGTGGGGCAGAATGCGGAGGAGCGTGTCGCGCCAGATATCCCAGAAGAATGGTGTTTCTGAGGGGTCTTGTGGCAGAGGGTGTTCTTGGGTAATCACTATGGTGGTGGGGAATTGCTGCTTCACCCACTGCATCCTGCGACGTACGGGGATGACTTCATCCATGATGTTGTCGACCACCACCTCCACCATGTCGCTTGCCTCAAGCGCGCGTTGGATGAGCAGCATGTGTCCTTTGTGCAGCGGACAGAACTTTCCCAAGACAAGACTGCATTTATAGTGCTTCATAAGATTGTATGATATATCGTTTGATAAGGTTGCGGTCATGGGTGCATCGTATGCCTGTAGCGGCATGGGTGTTTGTCATATCAAATCGGATGCCGGTGGTTTGAAACAGGTCCATATAGCGCATCTCCGTGAAGAGTGCGGCATCCATCCGGCAAAGTGCCATGCGAAGGGCTTGCACGTCTACGTCGTCGCCGAACGAGCCAACGGTTTCCTTCCATCGTTCATACGTCACAATGTCGTTGATGACGCCCTCTTCTTTCATCAGGGTGCACAGCGGGTTATATGGCAAGGGCTTTTCCCCGGCAATATGATAGACATCAGGGTTGTTGCGGTTGGCGATGTCGACGACCATGCCGGCAGCAAGGTTGATGGGGGTGATGTCTACTGCCATCGCCTCTGATGGGTCATAGGGTAGGCAACCCACCGTTCTCGCGCCACGGAAGAACATGCCAAGGAAATCTTTCGGAGCGGAGATGCCATGCTCCGTGTCGCCACATAACAGGCCAAAGCGGTAGATGAAGACATCGCATAGTGAAGGGTCTATGCCCAGCACCATCTTTTCTGCCACATATTTCGTCTGTCCATATCCGCCGTAGATGTTGGTGGGTGTGCATAGGTGATCGTTTTCATACGCTGTTCCGCTGTTCCTTTCGGTAGATACGAAGACGGAGAGCGTGGAGGCATAATGAAGTCGTTTTCTCTTGCCGCTCAGGCAGAAGTCGATGATGTTTCGCGTGCCTGTGACATTGGCATCTTCCAATTGCTCATAATTGGCAAGCATGTTGACGGCGGCAGCGCAGTGAAATACTGCTGACACCTCTTTAGAAAGCGACTTGTAGATGTCGTCATCCCATCCAAGATGGAACTTTGATATGTCTCCGCAGACCACATCGACATGTGAAAGAAGCCGCGTGTCAAGTTGATATCTGCGGAAAGTTTCACACACCCTCTCCCAACCGGCTTCTGGTGATGGGCATCGTATAAGGCACTTCACGCGAAGTGAGGACCTGCGGCTGAGCATCTCAAAGAGCAGGTGTGAACCCAAAAAGCCTGTCGCGCCTGTGATAAGGACGATGCCAGGCTTTCTCGATGCCTCGGGTTGTGGCGTGGCAGGGGTAAAAGGCATTTGCCAATGGCGCTCCAATTGCGAGGAGTGAATGCACATGGCAGTGTCAGACCTTCTCCTCTGTGCCAACAAACGTGGGGTGGGGGCTTTGCGGATTTCCGTAGGGGTGAGGGTCATGTCGTATTGCTGCAGTCGTGCCAACAGCAGTATCGTGTCAAGGGAGTCGCCTCCGAGAAGGAAGAAATCGTCGTCGGCACCCATGGAGGGGAGTTTGAGGATGTCTGCCATGGCACTGGCTATAGTCTTTTCTTCTTCCGAAGAATACTCATGGCTTTCCTGTTGGAGGTTTTTGCTCAAGGGTATCGAGGAGAGGGCATGAAGGTCGGGCTTCCCTGAAGGAGTGACCGGCATCTGGTCTACGAACTCGAAAAATGATGGCATCATCCACTTGGGGAGATGGTTCTTGCAGTTCTGGCGCAACTGCCGCTCTGCATCTGCCGGAGGCATGCCATCGTGCATCAATTGGATGAAGGCGACGATGGCGTCTTTGTCGTTTCCTGCGTCAACCTTTCTTTTTACCACTGCCACTTGACTCACGTGGCAGTTTCCACGTAGCGTGTGTTCTATCTCCTCGAGTTCAATCAGTTGACCGTGAAACTTCACCTGCCTGTCAATCCTTCCGATAAACTCCAGTTGGTTGTCGTGCGTCTTGCGCACATGGTCTGATGTGCGGTAATAGCGCACACCGTCTATCACAGGAAACTTCCTGTCGGTCAGTTCCTTGTCTTTGTGATAACCGATGGCAAGTCCGATGCCCGATATCCACAGTTCGCCTTCGTTGGCATCCAAACGTCCGTCGGCATACACGCTGTAGTGGGTATGGTCAATGACATTGCCCAGGAGTGGGGCATTCCACTGGGCGTCGCACCGGCAAAGGCTGGTGCAAACCGTGGCTTCAGTAGGGCCGTAGACATTCACCAGACTGACTCTCTGGCTCCATCGCCTGACGGTTTCGATGTCTGCGGGTTCGCCGCCGATGACGATGGTCTGCAGACAGGCTGGGCAGTCTTCGGGCTGGAGCATCTTTAACAGTGAGGGCGGGATGTCGGTGTGGGTCACTCTTCGCTGCGCTATCACCTTGAAGAGGTTGGAGGCCAGTTCCTCCTGGGCGACAGGTTCTATCACCATTGCGGCTCCTGATGTCAGGGTGACAAGGATATCGGAAATGGAGGCGTCGAAATTGACGGACAGGAAAAACAGGTAACGCGATGGATGGTCTACGCCGAAGGCGCGTTGCTGGCATCGTGCCAGGTTGCATAGTCCGGCATGGCTCACCACGATGCCCTTGGGGGTGCCTGTGGTGCCCGAACTGTAAATCATGTAGGCAATATGGCTCGGCTCGCAGGTAGCGGTTTCCGTCGCCGCGCGATGTGCCATGGCTTCTTCATAGGTCTTGGCATTTAGGATGAGGCGGATGTCGGCATGGGCAGTGATGTATTCCCGGCGTGCCGACGGCAGGTCTGTCCCTATAGGCACAAAAGCCTTTCCCGCCATCCAACAGCCTATCATGCTGACGATGTATGACGATGACTTGGGCAGGTGCAATCCGATGAATTGCCCCACGCTGCCATGGCTCCTGATATAGTCGGCCACTTGCAGCGCCTGTTGCCATAGTTCCTTGTAGGTCAATACCTTGGTGTCACCTTCAACGACTGCGGCCTGCCGTGGATAAGTCTGGCATATCTTGTGCAAGACGGCTAGGATGTCACTGCTTTTTCCCATAGATAATCATGCTTGGATGGTCTTCGTCGTAGGGGGAGAGTGAGAGGTCGCCGAACGCTTGTTCCACTCTCAGCCCATGACGCAGAAACATGGCTTCGAATTGCTCCAGACTGTATAGTTTGGTTTGGCCATAGGCTGTTTCACGATGACCGTCGGGATAGACGATGAGCCAGTTCGATTTCATCATGCCGTGCTCTATCCAACTCTCTCTGATGGTGATGATGGTGTTGTCGCCGGAGGGTACTTGCTTGACAATGTAACGCTGGAAATGCTTGTGGATGAATAGGGGATTCATGGTGGAGAAGAAGAACTGTCCGCCGTCTTTCAGGTTGCTGCTGAAAGGGATTAGCATTCGCTCGTTTTCTGCGTCATCTTCATGGTAACCGAAACTGGTGTTCCAATTGATGGAAATGTCAAATTCTCCTGGTCGAAGATAGGTCGAGGCATCGCCAAGCACGAAGGTGGCACGCTCAGACGACAGGTGTTTCTGGGCATAGGCGATGTAGGGCTCAGAGATGTCGATGCCGGTTACCCTTAGCCCGGCCTTGTCGAGTTCGTGTGCCAGGTATCCTTTGCCGCAGCATTGGTCAAAGACATTCATGCCGGGTTCCAGCCTGCCTGTTCGCTGCATGAAACCGACGGTCTCTTCTGCCTGCTGGTTCAGCACCACTTCCGTGAAGTCTCCTTTGAAGAAGTCTATCCACCATTTTTCTTGTTCGCGATTCGCCATCATTTCAATTCATTAATCGTTGGTTCATATAATACATGGTCAGCATCAGCATCACTACGGGTTCGTAGATGGTCTTCTCCACCAGACTCATCGACGGGAGTGACGTCAGCAGACGGTCGACGGCACCTCTGTTGAAGACACCCATTTGCATGAAATCATCAGAGGTCAACTCTTCGTGGATTTGGGCAAACTCCCGCTGGGTGAAGTATCGTGTCAGCGGTGGTGCCTGGAAAGGATGTTTCTGCCTGCGATACACGCGCTCGGTAATGTATGGGCGGGCAGCCTCTTTCAATACATATTTTTCGTTGACATCGTCTTTGATTTTCATGGCCATCGGAAGTCGTGCGGCATATTCGAAGAGGTGGTGGTCAAGAAAAGGCAGGCGGCCTTCGACAGAGGCAGCCATCTCACAGCCGTCGCCGAGCGTGGCCAATATGTAATTGCATAGGGCATGCTTGTTCCACAGATACAACGACTGATTGACGGGATGCATACCGCGCAGCCTTTCATCTGTATGGTGATGGGCAGTCGTCTCGCAGAGGAAATCATGCTCCATGCAGTGCTGAAGCATGTCTTCATTCAGCAACCTGTAAATCTTGTATCCAATGCCTGCCTTGGCGGCAAGAAACGATGGCAAAAAGCCCAACTGCCTTTCAAGTCGGCTGCAGTCGAGCGTCTCGCCCATAGCGATTTCTGTGCCGGTGATCGAAAGATTGGTGTGGTAGAGCATCTTGGTCAGCGCCTCTTTCCTCTCTGGTGGCAACAGGGCGAAGAGGTCTTTGCGCAGATGGGGATATCCTGCCAGGCATTCATCGGCTCCTTCGCCTGTCAATGCCACTTTGAAACCGGCTTTCCTTATCGTCTGGTTGAGGAGGTATTTGCATGAGAGGTGTCCGTTCACTGCCAGCCCTTCACTGTGAAAAACGGCTTCAGGCAGGTGGCGCAGGATATCTTGTTGGGAAACCTCTATCCTGTGCAGGATGGCGCCACACTTGCCGGCGGTCTCTGTGGCATAGGTGTCTTCGTCGTATGCTGCATCTGCTTGGGGAAACACGATGGAGAAACAGTGTACTGGCTCTTCCATGTAATGAGACATGATGCCTGCCACCGAACTGGAGTCGAGACCGCCGCTGAGATGGCAACAGACGGGTACGTCGCTTTCAAGGCGAAGGCGAACGGCCTCGAGCAACTGCGCCTGAAATTCTTCCACATATCGCCTCGCTTGTGCCTCGGTAGGTGCCGGCTCTTCGTGGCAGATGGGATATCTGATGTCCCAATAGGCGATATCCTTCACCTCGCCGTCTGTCGATGCCACGAGCAGGTGCCCGGGTTCCACCTGCCTGATGCCCTTGAAGAATGTCCGGTCTGTGGGTTGATACTGGATGGATAACGCTTGCATCATGCTATACTCATCCCATTCGGCTTTGATGCCGCAGGCATGGATGGCTTTGGCCTTCGACGCGATGATCAGTTGGTTGTCGTCGCTATACCAACACAATGGCTTGATGCCGAATCTGTCTCTCCCTGCCACAACCAGACCTTTGCTTTTGTCGTATAGGATAAAGGCGAACTCTCCCCTCAGATGCGGCATCATCCCCAGGTATCCATATTGCTGATAGAGGGGTATCAGCAACTCGCTGTCTGATGCTGTCTGGAAGTCATAGGCTGACGAGAGTTCCCGCCTGATGCTTTTGTGGTTGTAGAATTCTCCGTTCACCACGATGGTAATCTTTCCGTCTGGTGAACTGATGGGTTGGTGGCCGTGGCTTACGCCAATGACGGACAGGCGCCTGTGTCCCAATGCCACATGCTCATCCTGCCATGTGCCGCAATCGTCTGGACCACGAAGGGCAATGGTGTCGAGGGCGGCTGTAAGGTTGACGCGTTGGTCAGACCATCCGCGGGAGACAACGCCAATTATTCCGCACATAGTTTGAAAAATATTTTCTTGTTTCTGGGTAGTGACGCTTCGGTAAAGGCTTTTTCGTAGTCCGACAATTCATACACAGGCCCAAACAAGGTGCTTGTGTCAAGGGTATGTCTCACGCCATGGGCAGATGCCGCCAGGATATGACTTGCCACGCCGAAATCGCCATACCTCGTTCCTTGGATGCACATTTCCTTCATCGCAATGGTGTTGGAGATGATGGTGCTTGGGGCAAACGACCTCGACTTCAGAATCAGTAATCCGCCGGGTTTCAACGCATCCACATAGGCATCAATATGCGCTGGCTCCGTTTCGATGATGCAGTCGTAATGGTCTTTTCCCAAGGCATCAAGACGGGTCACCCGCTCGATGTGCTGATGTCCCATCGCCCGTGCCACTTGACTCGTCAACGCTGCAATCCTGTTGTCACCAAAAATGCAAACCCTGTCTCTGCCGTCAATATGTTTCAGTGGAGCAAGGGCGGCGGCTACAGGTTCTATGTATGCGCCGAGCGGACTGAGGAAATAGGGAGGGAGTTTTATCAATGCTTGGTGTGGAACTGCAATGTATTCTGCAAAAGCGCCATCGCATTCCTTGCCGCACATCATGTCGCCTTTGTCGCTGAAGACCATGGGGTTGGCGCTGACCACATCGCCTATATGCCATCCTTCCATTTCGTCATCACCCTTGACGAACCCTGCTATCCTGCCGCAAAATTCATGGCCCATGACAATGTTGGCTTTTGCTGGGATATTTCTTTCGGCTATTCCGATATCTGTTCTGCATATTCCGGCGAAATGCACTTCGACCAGCACGTCGAAACAACTGGTCAGTCGAGGCATTTCCCTGTCAGTCTGATAGTCAATACCTGAATCGTGTAATACAAGTGCTTTCATAACTGATGACATTGTTTAATCGTCTTATGTGATTTTTACGCAAAGTTAGCACATATATCTCATATCACCAAATATTTTTGCGTAAATTTTACGCAAGAGACGCTTTTTTTTGTATTTTCCCCGTCAGCCAGGTCTTTGGGATTGATGCTCTGTCAATTCCACATTCCTACCCATCCCTTTTGTCTTTGGCGAAACTATCTTCAGTCTTCCACAGTCACGGCCTTCACAAACCCTTTGTTTCTCCATTTGCCCGACCGCCAACGGCGAAGAAGCACCACCCCGCGTATGTTCTCGTCGAGGGCAAAGCCCACCCACATGCCTACCAGGCCATATCCCAATGGGATGCCGATGACATAACTCAGTCCCACGGCGATAGTCCACTGGAAGATGATGCCGATGATAACGGGATAGACAACATCGCCCGTGGCACGCAGGGTGCCCACGGCAAAGATGTTGGAAGTGCGTCCAATCTCCAGAAACCAGTCGATGATGAGCACCCAACAGCCCATGGCTATGATGTCCTGGTTGTCGGTGAATGCGCTGAGGATGCTTTTCCCCGTCAATGCCAGAATAGCAGAACCGGTGAGCGTGACAATCATCGATATGCGGAAGAAATAGTTGCCCAACACGTAGGCCGCCTGATGGCGCCGCTGACCTACAAGGTGCCCCACGAGGATGTCGCCGCCCTGAGTGATGCTCACGCAGAACAGATACACAAACATGATAAGGTTGACGCAGTAGGTGCGGGCTGCCAGCGCCTCGTTGCTGATCTGGTTGATGAAGTAGGTGATGACCACTTGCGACAGACTGTAGGAGATGTTCTCGCTCATGGCAGGTATGCCGATATGCAGCAGGTTGCGAAGTTCCTTCCAGGGTATGGGACGGAAGTAGTGTAGCGGAAAGCGTGGGATGTGTACCTTGAAATGGATGACCCCAAGAAGCACGGAGGCGATGGCACGGCTCACAACGGTGGCAATGGCGGCACCCTCCACTCCCATCTTCGGACATCCCCAATGTCCGAAAATCAGAGCATAGTTGCCGATGATATTCACCACGTTCACAATGGCTGTCACCACCATGGGGTAGGTCACTTTGTCGGCACTGCGCAACGAGGCAGAGAAGGTGAGCGACACCGCCTGGAAGAACGACCACGCGCCTGTGAGGCGCAGATATACCAGTCCGTCGCCCATCAACTCCGGCCGTAGTCCCATCAGCCGCAACAGTGGCTCTGCATAAAAGAAAAGCAAGGCGCTTACCGTCAGACCCAGCATCAGATTCACCACGAGGGCCATGCCTACCACTTGGACAAGCCGCTTGCGCAGTCCCGCACCGATATACTGGGCACAGAGAATGGCGGCGCCCATGGAGAAAAACTGATAGACAAGGAATACCAGCGATATGAGTTGGTTGTCGAGCCCAACAGCCGCTACGCTGTTGTCGCTGTATCTACTCAGCATCACCGTGTCTACGGCACCCATCATCATGACGAGTGCTATCTCGATAAACACCGGGATGGTAAGAACCTTGAGTTGTCGCTTCAGTTGGCCGTCAGACATGAATGTTCTCCGTTGCTCCTGACAAGGCCTGCACATTTCTTTCGACTTCCTTGCCAGAATTTCACTACAAAAGTAAGCATAAAAATCTATTCCGATTGAGTATTGCACAATTTGTTACTCGGAATATCATGAAAAGCACTGTTTTTTAGTAAAAAGAGCATGGTTTGCGACAGAAAAAACAGCGGTTTCTCTCATTTGTCTTATTCTCGCACCTCTGTCGCAACGACGTGAGAGGAAATTCACTGAAAAAGTTGTTGTGTGGGTATTTCCCATATTAACTTTGCAATGTCGAAAGGAAAAAACAACCTCCTGACCGACAAAATGAGATAATAAAAATAAAAAAATAATCATCCCAAAACAACAGCAATTATGAAAACTTCAAAACTCCTCCTCTTAACATTCGTAGGTTTGTTATTCTGCATCTCAACCGTTGTAGTAGATTTGAACAGCAGAGGTCAGATGACCTCATTGCAAGAGTTGCCAACTGCAGCCAAGTCATACGTAAAGAAATATTATCCCAAAATGAAAGTCGCCTGCACCAATATGAAGGCTGGCATCAAGGAAACCGCCTATGAGATGGCAAAGAATGGCAGATACGAACAAGGTTATTGCGGCGACGACCTGCTGGCATATTACGAATATTAAGCCAGGTCTGGTTTTTTGAAATCCCTAAGGGAGCAGTTCCAACCATGAACTGCTCCCTTTTGCATGATGCAAACCCCGTCTCTCATTCGTTGCTCTCGCTCCCCGTTTATTTCCTGAAGTAGGGAGAATGCGACGGCTTGCAGATGAGTCCTGCGAATAAACTTGAGTAAATAATACTCATATTGTAGTCGGATTTGCGAAATAATTCGTATCTTTGCCACAGGGCAAAAGCAATTCGCTTTCCTCCCTGAATGTTGATATTGTTAATGCTAAGAAAAATTCCTATGATAACGAAAAGGCTCCACTTTCTCTCACCTCGATGACGTAAGTTGAGCAATAGTGATACATCAATAAAGAACATACTACCGCTTATGAAGAATATTTATAAAGCCCATATCCTTTTCACCAAGGAGCGTGACCGTTTCGAAGTATTCGAAAACGGCTACATCGCAGTGGAAGACGGCATCGTGAAGGGCGTTTCCTCCAACCTCGCCGAACTCCAGAATCAATGCTCAACGGCCAACGGCAAACCATCAACTGCCGATGCGCAATGGCAAGATGTAGAGGTGACCGATTTCGGCAATCGTCTGCTCATACCTGCCATGAACGACTTGCATGTCCATGCCCCGCAGGTGCACAACCAGGGCGTGGCAATGGATTTGGAACTGCTGCCGTGGCTGCAGAACTATACCTTCCCCGAGGAGGCAAAATATGCCGACATCCATTATGCAGAGCGTATGTATCGCCGCTTCCTGCATACACAATGGCTCTTCGGCACCATGCGCAGTTGCGTCTTCGGCACCATTCACACCGAAAGCACCCGACTGCTGATGAAACTGTATCAAGAGGCAGGCATGGGCGCACTGGTGGGGAAGGTGGCGATGAACAGACATTGTCCCGACAATCTGAGCGAAGACGTAGAGGCTGCCGTAGAGGGCTACGAACGCATTATCGCTGAGTTCAACCAGCCCAACGCATTGGTACGCCCCATCATCACGCCACGTTTCGTGCCGTCATGTACGCCGGAATTGATGAAAGCCTGTGGAAAACTGGCTGCCAAATACAATCTGCCCGTACAGTCGCACCTTTCAGAGAATACCTCTGAGATAGAATGGGTGGCAGAATTGGAACCCGATAGCAAGAGTTATGGCGATGCCTATGACCGCTATGGGCTTTTCGGCCAGACTCCCACCGTCATGGCCCATTGTGTATGGACGCGTGGCAGTGAGTTGGATTTGATGAAACGCAACAATGTGATGGTGGCTCACTGTCCCACGTCAAACTTCAACATCGCGTCGGGCATGGCTCCCATACGCACCTTCTTTGAGGAGGGGCTGCAAGTAGGACTGGGTAGCGACATCAGTGGTGGCCACGACCTGAATATGTTCCGTATGCTGGTCTACGCCATCCAGGTCAGCAAGATGCACTATCAGAGCGACCACAGCAAGGCTTTCCTTACCCTGCCTGAAGTATTCTGGATTGCCACCAAGTCGGCTGGTAGTTTCTTCGGCCGTGTGGGCAGTTTCGAGCCTGGCTATGAGTTTGATGCCTTGGTCATCGACGATGCCGTGCTGCACCCGGATGAGTACTCTCTCCTGCATCGCCTGGAGCGCTTCGTCTATGTAGGCGACGACCGTCAGATAGTGCACCGCTTCTGCCGGGGCAGAATCATCGAAGAGCCCGCCACCCTCGATACATAAATTCCCGCTCTTTTCGTCGGCTACCGATGAGTACCGATGACAGCATGATATGCAAAAAAATGCCGAATGGGCGTTCGGGCGGATTTGTAATCCGCCCGGACTGGGTATAAGCATTTTCAATGCGCTTTTTCGGATTGCAAATTCATTTGAACACTGTCGAGTAACGAATAGGGCAGCATACAAAAAGAAGCCCCGTTTATAGATTTGCTGAATAGTACCGATGGCAGCATGATATGCAAAAAAATGCTAATTATGTTATTTTTACGCAATATTATTTGGCGGAATGAAAACAATTATATACCTTTGCTGCGTAAAACTTACCCAACAACGGTATGGAAGAAAAAATGTATCATTATAAGTATCCCCATCCGAGTGTTACAACCGACTGTGTGATATTCGGTTATGACGGCACCAAACTCAATGTGCTGCTCATTGAGCGGGGCATAGAGCCTTTCAAAGGACGTTGGGCATTCCCCGGTGGGTTTATCAAGATGGATGAGACAGCCTTGATGGGAGCCAAACGAGAATTGTTAGAGGAAACGGGACTGAAGGATGCCTATATCCGCCAGTTTCATACCTTCTCCGAGGTGGACAGAGACCCGCGTGAGAGGGTCATTACCATCGCCTACTATGCGCTGGTGAGAATCAGCGAGGTGAAAGGTGGCGATGATGCCGCCAGGGCGAAGTGGTTCCCGCTCGATCAGATACCGTCGCTGGCCTTCGACCACGACATGATTCTTCGTAGGGCGACGGCAGAACTCCGCAAGCAGATTCACTTCGAGCCCATAGGCTTCGAACTGATGCCCGAGAAGTTTACCATGACCCAACTGCAGCATCTCTACGAGGCCATCCTCGACGTGAAGTTCGACCGCCGCAACTTCTGCAACAAGATGCTCAAACTGGGAATTCTCACTGAGTTGGACGAGAAACTCACGCTCGTCAACAAAAAAGTGGCATTTCTCTATAAGTTCAACCCAGAGAGTTACAAGCAAATGAAAGAAAAAGGCTTCAGACTGGAGTTTTAAAAAATGCCCGAAAAATCCTTTTTTAAGTAGTTTCTTAGTTTACTACCATATATAAATACAACACAGAGGCACAGAGACACGGAGAAAAATAAAAACTCTGTATCTCTGTGTCTCTATGTTGATATTGTTATTTGGGACTTCATTTTGTGCGTTGCCCAATTCGTTACTATCATATAACAAAGTGGGAGCGACTTGGGCGAAGCCCCCATAAACAATCTCAGCAAGAACCAAATAACATGCAAAAAGTAAGTCCCTACTATGAGAACCGTTTGATACACGTCATTTGGGAACCGCATTTGAAGATTTCATTGAGGTGAGCGGAGCGAACACAAACAATCGCAACTCTGTTGCGTAGGGAATCTCTCCGCGACTCTCTGATGGGTCGCGGATACCTTAGTGACCGAGCGAGCGGATACGAGCGGTTGCATCCCTTCCCCTGGAGAGGGGAAGGGCCTTGGGATGGGGTTGAAGCCCCTTCTTAGGACCACAAGAAGGGGTTGGGGTTGTTGTGACCCCCAAGCCGAAGGCTTGGCAAAGTTGTTATTCTGAGTTTCATCTTGTGTGTTATCCAATTACCTCACTCCGCAAATCAAAACAAAAAACGAAGGTTTTGTTTTGATTTGTAATCGTTTTTCACTATATTTGCATCCATATTACATCCACTTAAAAAACAAAAACTTGAAACATGGCTCAATAAGTAGAGCAATGTCAAACAAACGCATACAAAATAATGAAACACTACCTGAAAACACTTGAGGAGACGGTTCGTAAACACTGGAACCTGAAGGCGCTCTGCGACTACAATGGCGAGTCCTTCACCTACGGCGACTTAGCCACAAACATCGAACAGTTCCGGCTGTTTCTTAACGATGCCGGAATAGCCAAACGCAGCAAGATAGCCATTTGTGCCCGCAACTCTGCCCGGTGGGCAATGGCCTTCTGGGACATCAATGTGAATGGATGCGTGGTGGTGCCGCTCCTGGCAGAATTCCATCCCAACAGCATTGTCCTTCTCACACATCACTCCGACAGTGTGGTGCTCTTTACCGACGATGACATCTGGGAAAAACTCAATCCCAGCCAGATGCCCTCGCTCAAGGCTGCCATCAATGTAAAGGACTGGAGCCTGCTGTGGCACAGGGATGAGAAGGTGGCGAAAGCCTGGAGAAACCGGGAGAAGACTTTCAAACAACGTCATCCTCGTGGACTGTCGCCCGATAGGGTGTCGTATCCCACAAACAATATGGACAAACTGGCCATCATCAATTATACATCGGGAACCACCGGCAACCCCAAGGGGGTGATGCTCACCTATGGCGCCATCTCCGATACCGACGAGTTCGCCAACGCGCATTTCCCCAATCAGCCCGGAGATACTATCGTCTCTATGCTGCCCATGGCACATATGTACGGACTGGCCATCGAGTTCATCCATCCCAATGTCGACGGCGTCACGGTGTATTTCCTGGGAAAGACCCCGTCTCCCTCCACGCTTCTCAAGGCCATGCAGGAGGTGAAACCTTATATGGTGGTTACCGTGCCGTTGGTTATGGAGAAAATCTATGCCAAATCCATCAAACCGGCACTGGAAAAGATGAAATGGGCTTGTC
>JAEEGI010011028.1_pt1 | contig 19573 bp, 30 predicted proteins | sample 8958751 | NCBI WGS metagenome assembly JAEEGI01 (sample SAMN16246545, study PRJNA631951) | gut metagenome | biome: gut microbiome; feature: rumen; material: KS-attached | host: Bos | place: Iran: Karaj | collected 2018-10 | reverse complement strand
CATCCCATATTCTCAGCCAGGCCTGCGACAGCCCCAAATACACTATGGTTGAAGTCTGCGCTATGGTGCGCAGCTTCAATGTGTATTTGGATTTGCTCATTAAATCTCGTTCGAGGTCGCAGTTCGGCTGAGAAATTGAGCAACAAAAAGATCTGCATCCCTTTCGAAATGCAGGTGTAAAGGTACGAACTTTCCATGAAAATTGGTCACGGAAGATGCTTTTTTTAGTCATTTTTACCGATAAATCGGTGATTTTTTATAACTTATTGGCTTTCAAATGTATTTAGAGCCAAGAAATTGGAGAGGTTACGAATAAGTTACATACAGAAGTTTGAAATTCTCCGCGATTTGCGTAAACATCAATAACTCTTTATCGACCTCATTTGCGGCAACAAAGGTACAAATAATTGTTGAACGAAACAAACTTTTAGTAGAAAAACTGCAAAAAAACTGAGGAAGGGTAATTGTTGATACAAGTGTCAACGGTTACCCTTCCTCTTTTTTCTTGTTCTCACGTCTCAGTTGCTTGTTGATAGTCGGTACAACCATCGACTGCACTATCCTACGAAGGTCTTTGTCATTTTTGACAGTGAATGAAACTTCTTCTTTGAAATGCATGATAGCTGTATTCATTATCTGATTTACCTCCCCACCATCAGGAATCAGCCTTTTGTTTTCCCAAAACTCAATGACGAGATTCTGGACGATTCCACGAAAGAGGTTTCTTTCTGCATCTTTAAGTTTGTTGTATCGCTTTGCCTCAGATGATAAAAGTGAAAGCCTGTCAAGGCCAACAAATCCGAGATAGCCATCGTAATAGACGGCATCTGATGATTGATCTTCACCATCGCTTTCATTAAATGGCAACTCAATATCTTCGAAGAGGTTAGCATCTTCCTCAAAATCACCATTCATCATCCTTTTCCTGTCTTCCTTAGACAACTTGGCACACTTCTTACAGATGTGGTTCTTGTGTCCCTTGCCAGTGAAGCTTTCATTGGACTTGTATTCGCCACACACCTTGCAGTAATGCCCCTGATGTTTGTTCTTTGCCATACGGATTCATTTGGATTTGCGGGTGCAAAGGTACGAAATTATTGCCACATTAACGAATAACCCGTTGGCTTTATCGGGAAAGGATTAACTTCGCCGCGAGAGGCTATCCTTGGGATGGCCGAGGTGTCGGCTATGCCAAAGATAGCCACTCACGGCTGTATGACTGCAAGGAAACAAGGCGCACATATTCGTGGAAACATTGTGGATCAATCAGAGATTGGCACGATGTTTTCAGGAACATGTGCACCACATTTCTTATCTTGCAGCCTCATGAGGTGGCTTTCCCGAATAACAAGACTTGTCTGATTAGCCCAAAGTCTGGTTGTGAAAGCGATTGTTGCCGCCCGAAGCAGACAACTGACGAGCAGATGACATCTTCGGGCTATTTGGGGAATAACCGCATCTAAGAGTGCCACCGCCTGAATGGACACGTCCGATTCAGCCGACGCTGCACACTTATCTGTGGTTGTCCCCTTCTTCTGTTGGTAGGCTTTCACAAGTTCACATACACATGTTCTGAACTGTTAGCCAAAAGAGCGATAGATGACCGTTGCCATCTATACATATTTTATAATACTGAAAAGCACATCTGACCGTCGTAAAAGGGATTTATGCCGTCGGACAAGTTTCATAGCCTTGTCGGTATGCAAGATACTGAGAATGCCATGAAACATGCCCGACTGATGGCAGACGAGCGAAAACGGCTGTCCCCACTTGCAAACTGGAAACCTCTGGGGGGCATTCAGTATTGCAGGTGAAGACAGCCCATATCTTTATCTCGTCCGCTCTGTCATTGTGTCCTTTTACGAACACATTCCCCAATCAAGCCCATTGGTATAGTTTGCTGATGAGAATACGAACAAAGGAGTAGCCCATGGTACGTAATCCGTTTCCTGAACCACCGCATTTTGTCTTCCTGTCGCCTGATGTTTGATCGTTCCAGCGGCAAAGGTAAAACGTAAATTGGAATGGCAAAGTTTCAGGCCCTGAAGGGTTTCGGGGAAATCTCCACGCCCGCTGAAGGGGGTAGTATTTCGCCGAAAAAACTTTGCGAATCCAATTCTGCTACCTTTGAGAGAGCCGCAGGAACGAACAAACGGCGATAGGAAGACGCATAAAAAAAACGGTGGATTCAAGGAAACGGAATTATTTCATTAGGAACTTCACTTCACAGCTCCTGGATCCACATAAAAAATAAAGATTATGACATACAACAGTACAATGACAACAGTAGCGGTTATCGCAGTCATCGCATACCGCATCATCCTTTGGGCAGTCCGCATCCTGTGGTATTGCTTCAAGGCAGTAGTGAACATCATCCTTTGGCTTCTGAGAGCCTTATTCTGGACGATGCTATTCCTCACACGTATCATTCTCTAAACCCCTACCGCCATGCTCAAAGTAGCCCTCATGAACTATGTTCCGCAGCGTTACATGCTCCGTGCAGACTTCGACACGCAGGAGAACATGCGCCATATCCTCGATTTCAAGGCAGGTCGCAAATACGCCTCACGCTGGGCTTCGAGGATTGTAGGCAAGGCTCTTTCCTCAATGGACTTGTCGAATACGGTCATTGTGTGCATCCCCGCCAGTTGTGAGCAGACCAACAAGAGGAGATACAAGAGTTTTTCCGCTGACGTGTGCGCCATGTGCGGAGCAATCAACGGATTTGAGCATGTGCAGGTTATCGGCAAGCGTGAGAAAGTGCATATCAGCAAGAAGCACGACCAGGAGAGCAACGTGCAGATAGACACCGACTACTTCAACGGTAAGCGTGTATTGCTGATAGACGACATCTGTACAACCTGTGCCACCGCCAACGCATTCATTGAGCAGATGCAAAAGGCTGGTGCAGACGTGCGTATGACGCTCTTTCTCGCCAAGACCAAGAATTATCGTAGAACAACAGATTATCAATACAACTGATTATGAACACAGCAGCATTAAGGCTGAGCATTAAGCAGTGGGCACCCGAAGACCGCCCAACCGAGAGATTACAGCGTTTAGGCGCAGAGTCATTGACCGACGGAGAACTCCTTGCCATCCTCATTGGTAGCGGTACGCAGCAGTACAGCGCAGTGGATATTGCCAACCATGTATTGGGTAAGTTCAACCGCAACCTCAACACATTGGGCAAGGCTCGTTTCGATGAAATCCTTGACACTGAGGGAGTGGGTACACAGACAGCGTGCAAGATACTCGCAGCCGTGGAGTTGGGCAAGCGCAGACAGATGGCTACACCCGAACTGCATCCCGACATGAGCACCGCCACCCGTATCTACAACTACATGCTACCTAAGATGCAAGACCTCGCAACGGAAGAGTTCCATATCCTGCTGATGAATCAGAACTATCGACTTATTAAACAGGTCAGAATCTCACAAGGCGGAATCACCGAGACATGTGCTGACATCCGAGTGATGATGCGTGAGGCAGTACTCTGTAATGCCACTATTCTCGCAGCGGTTCATAACCACCCGTCAGGAAGTCTGTCACCAAGCAGGGCAGACGATGAACTCACAAGAGCAATCAAAGAGGCATGCCGAGTTATGCGCATTCATTTCCTCGACCATGTTATCGTGACGGACGGAGCATACGTGAGCTATAGAGAATTGGGCAAAATATAAGCATAAGTAATATTCACCATCAAAGTCATTATCATTATGAAAGTAACAATAGAAAGCACCATTTGCGAGTGGGACAACGACACCGCAGCAGTAATCATCAAGTTCATCAACCTCATCATGCTTGCCAAGACCCGCAGGGAGTTGGAGGTGGCACTCGACTTCACCCCATTCAAGAGCCTTTTTCAGAAACGCCTGCAATGGGGGTACGGCAAGGGACACCTGTGGGTAAAGCAGGTATGTCCCTATAATGGGCAGGTAATGGAGAACAGACTTTTGATAGTAGAATTTTAACCACATGGGAGTGCATAGTCATTCCCACCAATAAAAACAATAAGAAGATGAAATATCAAGTACCTACCCGTTTCGTGTTCACGGGAGTTTTCACGGTGGAAGCCGAGAACAGGGAAGAAGCACGGCAGAAGGTTATGGATAGTTGTGGACTTGTAATGGGTGGAGGAATCCACACCGACCTTGACGATGATGAGGTTGATTGGGACTTCGACACTCACCCCTATAAGGAGACTGGGCGCATAACCAAGGCATGAGACTATAGCAAGTAATAAGGTAACGGTGGGGCTCGCTCGACCTCTGGTCGCTTGCCAGAGCAAGAACCACCCACCACCAAACAACAAAGACAATGGTAAGAATAAAGGCAATCAACAGAATAAAGACAGCCCGGACACGGCTACTGCAATTCGTTTGGAGGCACAAGATGATGGCAGAGAACGGACGGACAACGGACGGAAAGGATGTGGAGGTAATCGATTCAGGACTATACAACCGCCAAGGCAGAGACCCCGATTTCTTCAATGCAAAACTCAAACTCAATGGTGTCCTTTGGGTGGGCAATGTCGTAGTGGCAGAAAACGCATCCGACTGGTATCAGCACGGAATGGACAAGGACAATGCCTATGACAATGTTATACTCGCAGTGGTGGGCAATGCCGATGCAGACATACAGAACAGCAAAGGCGACTCTGTCAACGTCATGCCGATGGAGGTGCCACAGAATGTGGCTAAGCGATACTTGATGCTTGCATCCGACCAAGGGCAGGCACTATGCCATCAGAACGTGAAGGAACACTGCACACGCCTGACTACCCGCTCATGGCTGAGTGCCATACAGACGGAACGGATGGAATGGCAATGCAATGAAGTCAGCCGCAGGGCAAAAGAGTTTGGCTGTTGGGAAACCGCCTATTTCGTGACCATTGCCCGAACCTTTGGATTGGGCGTTAATGGTGACATGATGGAAAGGTGGGCGAAGTCACTGCCGATGTCGGTAATAGAGCAGCGTGCCGACGACCTGTTTCAGTTGGAAGCCCTCTTTCTCGGACAGGCAGGACTTTTGGAACTTGACACCATCCCTGATCAGTTCCAACACGATGCACTGAACGAGGGCTATTTCGCCAAACTCCGTAATGAATATCTCTACCTTGCGCACAAGCATTCACTTCTTCCCCTTGATGGCAAGCAGTGGAAGCCGATGGGGAAAGGTTGCAACCGTACACCGCATCTTGCATTTGTCTTTCTTGCAAACATGTGCTATCAGCGCAAGACCTCACTACAGGACATGCTCAAATGCGAATCTATGAAAGAAGTGCAGAACCTGTTGAAAGTAAGCGTTACACCCTATTGGCAGACACACTACCATTTCGGCGCAGTGAGCAGGACGAGCACCAAGCAACTGAGCACGGAACGGCTGAATCTGATTGTGATTAACGCAGTTATTCCCATGCTCTTTGCATACGGTCGTGAAATGTCAAAAGAAGTCTATTGTGACCAAGCCTTTGACTTCATCGAGCAGTGCAAGGCGGAGAAAAACGCCATCACCAAACATTGGGAGCAATACGGTATCAAGAACGAGACCGCAGGAGACTCACAGGCACTTATCCAGTTACAGCGTGAGTATTGTGACAAGCGCAAGTGCCTACGTTGCCGTTTTGGATATGAGTATCTGAGAGGCAGGACGAAGATAGAGGGCTACAGAAACATCGCGATTGAACCCGACCTGTTTGCAGAATTGTATTAGTCAGAAGCCGAGGAAAGCAAAATCCTCGGCTTCCGTTTCTTTCGTGAGCAGGCGGAAAAGAAACGGAAGCGGAAAGAAACCTGTCCGAAACGTAAGCCAAATAAAAACGTATTCTATCGGATAGCCCAAGCTAAGCCTTTTGCAGTACGGAATGCGTTATCCTTAAAATGGTTGCCTTCATTCCACTCCATCGCCTTTTCGCAATCAAGCAGTTCGTGCATCCGTTCAATACATTCACCGACACGGGCCATGACGGGATTCCTCGCCTTTGGCTCCATGTCGCCAAGGCTCAGATACACCCTGTTGGCTTTCATCTGATGACTCCCTGCAAATTCTATCCATTTTGGGAACCAGACCGACGGTGAAGCCCCGACGATAGAAGAAAACACATCCGTCTGATACCCGCTCCACAGCACAAACAACCCTGCAAGGGAGTAGCCGCCAAGACAATAGCGGTTGCCCTTGAATCGTGTAACCAGTTCATCCAGCACGTAACAAAGCGTCTTTGATGCACCTTCTCCGAAATCCTCACGACCGAATACGGCAGATGCCTTCCATGGCGATAATTCCGTATTCCAGTCGCTGATGCGGAAGGCGACAAGGGTAAACGTCGTTGACGAATGACTGCTGAGCCAAGCGACTTCTTCATCCAGCGCCTGCAAATCGTGTTCATCCACGGGCTGGATGATGACCCATTCCGGCCTTTCCGTTGTCTGGTGTACCCAGACCTGTCTTTCGGCTATCTCAATCTGTTTCATTCGTCAGTTCTTCCCTTTATTGATAATGTAGATGCCAAGTGCAGCGAGTCCTCCGGCAAGGACGTATTTCGCATGGAACGTCTCGCCAAGACAGAGACAAGAGGTTACGGCACCAACGATGGGTATGAGTGAGTTGTATATGGCGACCTTTCCAACCGGATTCAGGCTGAGCAGTTTGTTGTAGAGTGCAAATCCAATGGCAGAGATGGCGATAAGGAGCAACAGGCAGACGATGCCGAGTATATTGACATTGGGAAGTGTACCACCGAAAGCAATCCCAGGGATAATGAGCAGCAGCCCTCCGATGGCGAGACTGTAACCCGTTCCGACAAAGACGTCCACACGACGGCTCAGTCCGCGAGTCATCAGGTTGGCACATGCCCCGCAGATGGCATTGAGGATAATCATACCGTCGCCCAGCCAAGTAAATTGTCCGCTTTCGGTTCCACCGAGATTCAATGCAAGGATGCCGCTGAACCCAACAGCACAACCGAGAATCTTCCGTGAGGTCAGTTTATCGCTCTTGAAACAGGCACAGGCCAGCAGCACCACAAGGAAAGTACTCAGTGAATTGAGGATAGCAGCCCGTGAGCCTTCGCTATGCGACATGCCGACATAGAAGAAAAAATAGTGAAGCGTGGTGTTCATCAGCGCGAAGGCGAGGAAAAACCACCAGTCTTTCTTGATGTCCATTTTGAATGAACGCCCACTGCCACGGGCTACAGAAAGGACTATCAAACCAGCCGCAGCAAAGCGGATGCCCGCAAAGAGCATCTTGCTGCCTGTCATGTCTGTTGTGATGCCAAAGGCATTGAAGCCTATCTTGATAAGCGGGAATGCCCATCCCCATGCTATTGCAGCAGTGAGGGCAAATAACACCACCCAAGCGGGACGCTGAAATATGGATGTTCTCGTCTGTTCCATCTGTTATCTCAAATCGGCTGCAAAATTACTCAAAAATTTCGAGAAACAGGGATCAACCCATCAAACCCAATTTCATAATTCACTCCGCGATAGGGTTTCTCCACCTTTATCATTCGGCCACGTGAATTTTGTTGGCTATAGGTGAACTGCGCCACATAACCGGGCTTGTTGCGCAAAGATGGATAATGAAGCTTAATCCAGTCAGTATATTTGGAGTTGATAGTGGTGAGCTTCGGAACTCGTCGCAACAGGATCCACTCCCAGCGGTTCTTTTTCTTATACCACAGTATTTCGTCGCCATCCAATCCCTTGTCACGATGCAGTTTGGCTTTTGGATCTTCGTCACGCAGGTACTCCATGACATAGAGCGCCATCTGGGTATTCAGTTCCCATGAAGACATTTCCACCAATCTCGGGACTACGAGAGATGGCGGTACCAGGCTTTCCTCAGTTACGGCATGTCGCAGATTCCATCCCGTCGCATCCACTGGCTGCATCCCGTCGGGAGTGAGAATAAAAAGGCACGGCACAAGGCCATTCCGTAAACATCGATTGACAAACGCCTCGCGATGGATGCCTACGTCAGTCTCGCTGTCGAAGTCAGGATAGCGTTGCAGACGCATTCCGCCACGCAGGAAAATCTCGTCAAATGACAGTCTCACTGCAAAAGTCTGGTTGCCATATACAAATGAGAAATCCTCGAAAGTAGTCTCTTCCGCTGCACTCGTCAGCATGTAGCAGTGTCCCATCAGTGCCTTGCGGTCTGCCCGTTCGAGCAGGTCATTTATTTGTTTGACGGCTCGTTTTCGGGCTATCTGGAAGTCGTGATGTCTCTTTTTTCTGGCCTCGGCTTTGCGCTTGTTTTCTTCGTTCTCCCGTCGATGGCGTTCCTCCCATTCCCGATTCTCAGCTTCCCATTGACGTAGCTGTTCTTCACGTTCCTTTCGTTCAGCGTCTCGCTGTTGTTTGCTCTCTTCGATTTCACTTTCCTGCTGTTTATGCTCTGCCGCCCACTTCTCCCGTTGGGCTTCCTGCTCCCGTATTCTTTCATCCTCACGACACTTCCAATACCGCTCACGATGCTCTCGCTGTAATTCCCATTTCAGGTTCGTCCGCTTGTCATCAAGCCATAGGGGAAAGAACAGTAACGACACCAAGGCAATAAACACAGGTAGCCAGTCCCTTACCAAATCGGTCTCAAAATCATCCCTGCGCCAAGGTAAAATGTATGTGTTATAATATAGCAGGTCATAGAACCAAAAGTGCCAGAGCAGACATAGAGACAAGACGGCTATAAAGCTGTACATGGCTCTGCGCTTGCATCGCCAACCCCATACAAAAGGCTTTTTAATACGCCTTATAATTATATGGTTTATCAGTGGAGTTTTATTATATCCGCCCACCGTGTTGTCGGATTCATGCTCTTGAAATCCTCATTTACAGATAAGTCACAGTTTCTTCAATCGGCTTGCGGCTGTTGTGGTTAGCCAATGGCCCTGCACCTTCTGCTGCATAGCCGAGGGCGAGGCAGGTCAGAATCTCTTCGTTCTCCGGCAACTGAAATGCTTCGGCCATCTTGTCGGGGTCGAAGAAGTTCACCCAACAGCTATCCACGCCTACACTCTTCGCACAGAGCATCATGTGGGTGGTTACGATGGAGGCATCTTCAATACCAGAATCGTATTTCTGACCAGGGTAAGTGAACACGTTGTTCTTGTCAAACGCCACGATGAGCATCGTCGGTGCACCGTATCGGCATGGTGTGAGCGTGTCAATCTTTGCCAGTCCTTCTGCAGACTGCACTACGTAGATGTGCTGCTCCTGCAGGTTCTTTGCCGTTGGAGCCAAGCGTCCTGCCTCCAGAATGCTGTCGAGTTGTCCCTTACTGATCTGACGTGAGTCAAACTTCTTGCAGGAATACCTGCTTCTAGCTAATTCAATGAAATCCATAGTCCTATTTTTTAACATATCGCTGATAATCTTTCCAACGTCAAAGCATCCAGCCTGTACACTGTCCATTCCTTCATCGGTACAGCTCCAAGCGAAAGATAAAAATCGATGCTTGGCTGGTTCCAGTTCAGGCAAGTCCACTCCATCCGTCCGCAATGATGCTCCAGTGCAATTTTCACCAGATGAAGTAGCAATGCCTTCCCATATCCCTTGCCTCGCTCTTCAGGCCAAACAAACAAGTCTTCCAAATAAAGTCCAGAGTGTCCGATGAACGTTGAGAAATTGTAGAAGAAGAGCGCAAAGCCTACCTCACGACCATCCACTACAGCAAAGACCGCTTCAGCCCTGTGCTCATCGAACATTTCCCGTTCCAGCACATCTGCCGAAGCAATAACCTCGTTCTCCATTTTCTCATATAGGGCAATGCCCTTGATAAACTCCAACAGCAGAGGTACATCCTGCCGCTCAGCCTTTCGAATCTCAATTTTCATCGTCTTCGTCCTCCATCCTACATATTTGTCGCGTCTCTTTCCTCGCTTCCTTCCAACGGGGGAAGTACTTGTCCATCAACGCATGGAAACGGGCATTGTGACTTGGTTCCAGCAGGTGGCATAGTTCATGCACCACCACATGTTCGACGCACCATTCCGGTAACAACAACACGTATGCAGAGAAGCAGACAGACTTGTCCTTGACATTGCACATGCCCCATCGGGAAATCATCGACTTGTAATAAACGACGGAGGGTTTTACGCCCATCTCCTTCGAGTGCCGTTCCACCATCGGTTCAATCAGTGCCTTCAAACGTCGCAGCGCATCATCGGCCTGTGCCTTAGTCCGCAATGGCAACTGACTATAGAACTCAGCCCGTTTTACCTCTCGCTCGTAGGTACTTTTACGTGCCTTGGCTATCCAGTCACGATGTTCCTCAATGAACCGCTCCACCTCAGCCTTTGGCATACCGATGGGTGCAGACACATGCACATCGCCATTCTTAACGATACGCATCGACAGCCTGCTGGTTCTTCTGTATGTTACCTGTATTGGCATTATTACTTCACATTTGAAAACTGTTGTTCTTTTATCAACTCTATTGCTGCTTTACCTGTCAGATGCTCAATGTCGAAGCGGATCATTAGCATGCGAGAAAGACCTTTCTCCAATTCCTTCTGCAAGGCTTCCTCTTGATTGGGGTTGTATCGGTCGCCAAGCAGACGGGCTGTTTCCAGTTTCTCCTGCTCATCCTCAATGATGTGGATGCACCCAAAAGCTATGACGCTACGGAAATAGGTTGTGTACTTCTCAGGCCGGACATCATCCTTATCAATGACACAGAACGAAGCCTTGTCGCAGTTCCTGATAGCATCGATCTTATGACCACTCAATGCGCTGTGGAAATACAACTTGCCATCGGCATAGACATAACTGATAGGAACGGCGTATGGGTAGCCGTTGTCACCTAACAAAGCCAATGTGCCAGCAGTAGCCTTCTGCAAGATCCCAATGCTTTCTTTTTCTGAAAGTTGCTGGCGTTTCCGCCTCATTTCCCTGAAATCACTCATATCTTTTCCAAATAGTTTTGTGTTATACGCTTTCTGGATTATATTTGAGCGCATCTGATGGCCAGCCCGTGACATTCCTACCTATATCAAGCAGACGAATGTCATGGAGGTCATCATCAGACAGAGTAAAATCAAACAGATCAATATTCTCTATCATCCGTTCCTTGTGGGTAGTCTTTGGAATGATGATGACACCATTCTGAATAAGGAACTTCAAGGCTACCTGTGCAGATGTCTTTCCGTATTTTTCTCCAATGGCTACAAGCGTCTTGTTCTTGAAGATGCTGTTTATTCCTTCGGCCAGAGGACTCCATGCTTCCAAAGCTACATCGTAAGGCTGCAAGTAATCGAGCATCTTACGCTGCTGATAGAGAACATGGGTCTCACATTGGTTAACGACAGGAATCACCTTGGCATCATCAATAATCTTGGGGAAGGTGTTGGGATAGAAGTTCGATACGCCGATGGCTTTGAACATGCCCTGCTCGTAGAGTTCTTCGAGCGTATGCCACATAACTGTCGGATTACCCACAGGCCAGTGAATCAGCATCAAATCCACATAGTCGAGTCCAAGCTGTTTCATGGAATGGTCAACAGAGCGCAATGTTTCTTCCCTCGTGTGACATGAGTCGCATATCTTTGTCGTGATAAACAGTTGCTCACGGGGAATAGCAGAAGACTTGACAGCATCTCCAACACCCTTTTCATTGTAATACATAGCTGCAGTGTCTATGCTCCGATAGCCGACTGACAGAGCTTCTTCTACCACTCTCTGAGTTTCTCGCTCAGGGATATTATAGACACCCAGACCAATCATCGGCATCTTCAAACCGTTGTTCAAAGTCTTATACTCCACACTTCTATCCTTATACTATTTACTTTGTTCTCTTACCAATTCTATTGCTGCCTTGCCTGTCAGGTGCTCAATGTCGAAGCGGATCATCAGCATCCGTGCAAAGCCATGTTCCAGTTCCTTTTGCAAACTCTCTTCATCGTTGGGATTGTATCGGTTGCCCAGCAGACGGGCGGTTTCCAACTTCTCGCTCTTACCCTCGATGATATGGATACAGCCAAAGGCTATCACACTACGATAATAGGTAGTGTACTTCTTTGGATGAATATCGTCTTGGGCAATCACACAGAAAGAAGCCTTGTCACAGTTCCTGATGGCATCCACTTTATGTCCCTCCAAAGCGCTGTGGAAATACAGTTTTCCATCGGCATAGACATAGCTGATAGGCAATGCATAGGGATAGCCGTTATCTCCAAGCAACGCCAACGTACCGGCAGTAGCCTGTTGTAATATACAGATGCTCTCTTCTTCGGAAAGCTGCTGGCGCTTACGCCTCATTTCCCTGAATTCACTCATTGAAACAGTTTATTTCATATATCCTACTGGGTTGTTGAGCAGCGGAATCTGAGTGTCTTTCAAGTTGAGAGCCTTGGCCAGTGCTTCCTTATCCATCGAAGCACGGGGAACTGTAGCGAGTTTGGCAGCTGCACAGTAGAGTCCGATGTTCCCTGACACATATCCGGCATCCATTGCGGCAAACGACTCAACGACGGGACGCTGCGATGCAAGTCCTTCAGGATAGCGTGAGATATCGGCTACCATCACAAGGAATACAGGAGCTTCAATTGGCTGCTTGCCGCAAACCGCAGGACGCAGGTCTTCAGTGGTTATACGCGAGAGTTGCCCCTCCTTTGCGTCATAGAGATATGCTCCGCTGGCCATACAGACATAGATGTCGATATCCTGCGCATTAACGGCAGAAGGAGCTGTACGCTTGCCGTCATCACGGTTGACCCCGTTTGCTGCCCATAGTAATGAAGAAAGGTCTTCGAGTGAGAGCTGCTTGTCGGCAAACTCCCGCTGAGATGCGCGGTCTGAGAGTGATTGCATCAGCGAGGTGTCAAGTGTCTTGTCAGGCTCCAACAGTTTGATGATGCTGTCGGCAGGAATCTCCGTAACGGCTTTTTCTGCCTTTGCTTCTGGTTGGTTACTTGCTGCGTTTCCGCAAGCTGTCAGTGCCAAAGTGAAAATACCGATGGCAGCCATGTTGATAATGTTCTTTTTCATATTCCTAATCGTTTATGTAATTCTTTGTACTCATGTCATAATAAAGAGCCTCCAATTCCTGCAGAGTTAGATTCTCTACAGAGTGCTCGATTATCCTTATCAGTTCCTCACGACGGAAATCGTCTGACTGTCCGAATCTTCCTGTGTATGCCATATCAGTATTTCTGGAAGTTATACTTACTTCTCAACTCGGCTTTTTTCTCTTCACTCTGACTAGTGAAATACGCTTTCCATCCTGGACAGAAGTTAATATGCCACCGCCAGAACTTACCTAAGAAAGAATTGGGCTTCTGGTCGTACTTAGCCCTGAACTTACATTTTTCACAATTCTCAGCCATAATCAAGCCTCCTATTTCATTTATTTGTTAAATATGGCTGCAAATATACGAAAAAACGGGGAATTATGAGTACCTTTGCCCTTTGATTTAATAGTATTTGTGAAATGGATTATCTGCCCAAAGACCCTGCCATATTGGTTTCGAGCGTGAACATGCTCCTGAGAGACGAGGAGTTTGATACGCTGGAAGCGCTGTGCTTCGCCTTCAGCAGAGATCCAAAACAGATAAAGGAATACCTCTACAAAAGAGGCTTTGTCTGGAGTGAACAACAGAAACAATTCAGGCCAATCGGCTACGACCAATGATTACGAAGGACAGCATAGAGACCGCATATAGCTTCCTGCATCAGAAGCGGAACGTCTATATCCATTCCACCCTCGACTGGCAGATGGATGACATCGAACTGGCCATTGGCAGCTATGTGGACGATATGAGCCAGGAACTCTATGAGGCCATATCCGATGGCAGGGCTGATTTCCTGAGAGACCACAAGCGGTTTGGAGAAGATATTACTCTGGCTGTCGAAAGATTAGAGAAAAAGTTATAGAAGATATATGGAGAATTTTGAAGAGCTACTGAGAAAAGACCTGCACCAGTTCCTGCTGTCAATGAAGGAGGTGGACGAGCGGTTGCCGGAATGCCCTGATGTAGAACAGAAATGGGAAGAGATAGCTAAGGCATACATCCCAGATGGTATCAGGGAGTTTCAAGACTTCCCATCAGCATCACTCGGCTGGATGATGTATATTGGTATGGCCATAGCCAAGATGTGGGACACGGAATGGGAAATCTATTCAAAGATAGAAGACCTCTATGCCTATATGCGTGAAAAGCGGGGTTACGACCAGATGGATGAGTATATCCGTGAAGAAGTCCTGCTGCTACAGGGTGTTGACTACACTATTTTGGAGAAAGTGACTGGCGAATGTGCCTCACGTGTCTATAATGCCCTAATGCACCAGCATCTGGAGCCTGGTACAAAGGAGACATTCAATGGCTATGTCGCCTGTCTGCATCAACTATACTTATTCGGTGCTGCCATGCAACTGAAGCGTATGGGCTATCATATGACAAAGATGAATTAAATGAAGTACGTAAAACTGATCTTTCGCCTGCTGTTAGGCTTGTTCATGGCATACGCAGGCTTTAGTCATCTGACGTTCAATCGTCAGGAGTTTGTGGCACAGGTGCCTACATGGCTACAGTTTAGCCCCGCATTTACAGACTTTGTCGTACTTGCATCCGGCGTCGTTGAAATAGCCTTCGGCCTTGGCATAATCTTCCTTGCAGCGAAGAAAAGATCAATCGCTGGTGCGCTACTGGCACTCTTCTATGTAGCCATCTTTCCCGGCAACATCAACCAGTATGTGAACCACATCGATGCTTTCGGTCTCAATACCGATAATCTGCGTCTGATCCGACTATTCTTCCAGCCAGTGCTCATATTTCTGGCATTGTGGACAACTGGAGGATGGAAATACTGGAAGTTGTGGGCTAAAGGTAAGTTTAAGGGGCAATAACGTGCAGATATGTTAGAGCATATTGCAGATTTCACTGCTTGGCCGATACTGACTGGCATTCTTGTCGGTTACGTTGCCAACCGCATCATGAGCGGTGAAGGTAAAGGATGCTGTATGAATCTTATCATTGGCATCATAGGCAGCTATGCCGGTACATTCATCAGCCATCTGCTGAATATCGAACTGCTAGGCAAGGGCTACCTCACAAACTTCGTCTTCTGTGTTGTCGGTGCTGTTACTGTATTGTGGTTGTGGAAGAAACTGTTAGATTGAGTATGAACAGCAAGATGGATCCAATGGGTAGAGCGATTGCCGACTATTATAAGTCGAAGAAGGCAAGCAAGCTCAGAGTGTTCTCCCCGATGTTCGAGGAGGACGAGATTCCCTTGACCACTCTATTCCGCAGTTACAAGTCAATGCCAGAGATAGAACGCAAAGCTCTGGATATGGCAAAGGGAAGAGTGCTTGATGTCGGAGCAGGCGCTGGATGCCATTCAATTGTCCTACAAGAGAAGGGGTTGGATGTGACTGCCATTGACATCTCCCCTCTTTCGGTAGAAACCATGAAAGAGAGAGGAGTTAAGAAGGTACTAGAACAGGACTTCTTTACTCTGGACAGCCAATATGATACTATCCTTATGCTGATGAACGGTATCGGTATCGTGGGAACTTTGGAGCGTATGCCTGAGTTCTTCAAGCAACTCGACAAGATACTAGCTCCCGGAGGTCAAGTCCTTTGTGATTCATCGGATATAAGCTACGTTTTCGAGACAGAGGACGGCATCATTGAATTGCCCGATGACATGAGTTATTATGGAGAGCATAGTTTCCAAATGCAGTATAAAGACACCATCGGAGAACCCTTCAATTGGCTCTATATTGATGCTGACACTTTAAAGGATAAAGCAGAGAAATATGGATATGTAGTCGAGGTAGTGGCAGAAGGTGAACACTATGATTATTTGGCAAGAATAACAAAGAAAGGATAGTATGAAGTGGATTGTATTATCTGATAACCGCACTTGTAACGACCTGCTCCAGACGGAGCATGGCCTGTCTATCCTATTAGAGACTGAGCATCATAGGATCTTGCTTGATACAGGAGCAAGCGATATCTTTATCCGTAATGCAGAGCGATTGAGCCTCGACCTCAGTACGGTGGATTATGTGTTCATCTCCCACGGACACAGCGACCATGCAGGAGGGCTAAAACACTTCATGGAGATTAATGACAAAGCTAAAGTCATTGTGTCGCCAGATGCCATCAAAGGGAGATACTACTCTAAACGTCAAAACCTGCATGGCATAACTACCGAATGGCCAGAGATTCCGCAAAAGCGATTACTAACAGTTGAACATAGCGAAAGCATTGGCGATGACATCTTCATCTTAGCCCACATACCTCAGATTCATCCGATGCCGGAAGGTAATCTGCATCTGTTCGTGGAGAACCCAGATGGCAGCTATGTGAACGATGATTTCCGTCACGAGTTGGCGCTATATACAGATGGGTTGCTCTTTACAGGTTGCGCTCATAGCGGCCTAGAAAATATCCTTGCAGCATGCCCTTTCCCTGTAAATACTGTCGTGGGAGGATTCCATCTGCTCGACAATCATGAGAGCGAAGACAAGCTTTCAGAACTTGCCTATAGTTTGACAGATGCCTATCCCCAGACGCAGTTCTACACCAGCCATTGCACGGGTGATGCTACCTTTGCCACCTTGCATCAAGTGATGGCTGACAAATTACATGCTTTTTCCTGCGGATTTAGTTCGTCAGAAGAATAATCACGCCGCTGATTCCGATATACGCATAGACAATGTATCGGAAGATACGATTGGGGATGCGCTTGAAGACGTAGGCACCAAAGGCAGTTCCGATGATGACTCCACCAAGGCCGAAACAGTAATCCGTGAGGACGGTCGTAGTGAAGAAACCGTTGTAGGCACGGACAAAAGTCATCATCACATTGCCAATCAGGAAATAAGTTTGAGCTATCGCCATATAGTGCTCTTTGGTGGGTTCTGACTGAATGAAGTAGAGGACGGCGGGCGGGCCCTGCATCCCGAAAAAGCCGCCCATCAATCCGCTGAGTGTGCCAGCACCAACCTGAACCTTCTTTGTTGTCGGCAGTTTGATCTTCTGGCTAAATAAAGCGAAATAGACACTGATGACTATCAAAGCTACGCCCAGAATCCGTTTCAATATGTGGTCTTCGATGCGAGTCAATGCAAAGACGGCTATCGTCGATATAACAATAAACGTCAGCAATATCGGCCATAACCGTTTCCATGTGACATAGGCTTTCAGTTTCCAAACAATGACTGCCGATGTAGTGATGGCCAAAAGCCCTGAGAGTGTAGTAGCCTCGCCGTATGTGGGCAGGAAAAACGGCAGCATCGTCATGATGAAGATACCAAAGCCGAAACCCGTGGTGCGCTGCACGAAACTGGCTCCGATGCTCAGAAGGAATATCGCGATGACAAAACTACTCATGGTTTCAGACCTTGATCTTGATGATATCAGACCAACGGGTGGTTGGATTCTTGCTCTTGAAATCATGCTTGATGGCATTGGCGAAAACATCGGCTTTGCCCTTGCCGTCTTTCTTTGTGTATTGCTGAGATCCAAGCACGATGGTCTCTGAACCATGCAAGCGATTGATACGGTCAACGACCTCATCGAGACGCTTCATCTTCTGGAATTGCTCGGCATTGATATCGAAGAGATCCTGTTGGATGGGAGAGTCTGGACCGATGCCCATCACGATGACTCCAGCCTTCTTGTACTGATAGCCTGGACGGTATATTCGTTGGAGGACATCGTTGGCAGCCTTAGTTATTGTAATGGTCGAACTGGACGGTGTTAACAATCTGGTTTCATGAAAGTTCCAATATTGCGCCAAATCTTCTCTGAACATATTTGTATTGAGGAAAACGCCTACAATCGAAGCCACCGTATTCTGTTGACGAAGCTTTTCTGCACATCGGGCAGCATAGTTCGAAACATGGGTTTTCAGGCCGTCGATATCGGAAATCATGCCATTGAAAGAGCGGCTGGTGCAGATACTTTTCTTCTTGGCCAGTTCCTCATTAGGAACGGCATCCTCACCGTTGAGTTCCTGCCAAGTGCGAACGATATTGATGTTATTGAACGTCAGCCGTACCCAGTCCTTATGATGCTTGGCAAAGTCGAGTGCCGTCCTGCAACCAAGCGCCTGAAGCTTGGCAGCATAGCGACGGCCTATTCCCCAGACATCCTCTATAGGACACCATTCAAGCGCCTTCTCACGTTTGTAGTCCGAGTCTATCATGCAGCAGTGCTTGTACACCTCATATTTCTTGGCCAGCTTCGAAGCAATCTTGGCGAGGGTCTTGGTGGGAGCCAGTCCGATACTGATGGGCATGCCCACCTCACGCTTTACCCGCTTATGAAGGTTCTCACCCCATTGCTGCAACTCATCAAGAGCAATGCCATCGAGATACATGAAGCACTCATCGATGGAGTATCTGAAATAGGCAGGCGTCTCTTTGCGGATGATGCTCACTACCCTACCCGTCAGCTCCCCATAGAGTTCATAATTCGAAGAGAAGACAGCAATCTTATGCCCAGGGAACTGCTGTTCAAGCTGGAAATAAGGGGTGCCCTCCTTGATACCCATAGCCTTAGCCTCATTGCTACGAGCCACCACGCAGCCGTCATTGTTGCTTAAAACAACGACGGGAACGCCCGTCAGATCTGGTCTGAAGACACGCTCACAGCTTACGTAGCAGTTATCGAGGTCGGCTATTCCGTACATCTTTTATACCGTTTCAAAAGTTCTTATCAGATGTATCACAGTTCCCCATACCTTGAAATTATCAGGATCGTCAATCTTGAATACAGGGTAATCGTCGTTGGCAGGGCGCAATTCGATATAACCCTCATTCCTGTGGGTCAGGTCAAGGTACTTCATCGTGAAGCCGTCCGATCCCATCCATGCCAGAACGATAGAACCGTCATGAGGCTCCACAGCCCTGTCGATAATCACGCGGTCACCATCGAATATTCCCGCATCCTTCATACTGTCACCCTCCACTTCTCCGTAGAAAGAAGCCTCTGGGTGCTTGATATAATCCCGATTGAAATCCAGCGTCTCATGCATGTAGTCATCAGCCGGTGACGGGAATCCCGCCACGACACTTGCTCGCTCCAGCTCCAGCTTGGACTCGAAGACACCTCGTATAATCTTGATATTTCCCATATTTCTTATTCTTCCTTAATCATCTATCCACCAGAATTGCTTCAGTTCATTGGTAATATCATCCCAATCCTGAAGAGTGAACGTACCAGGTCCCGTCATCATCACAGTCATGGTGATGTCGCCATAACTCCTATAGACATCCGTATCATGGAAACCGTTGCGAAGATAGAAACCATGGCGGCGTCTGCGCTGTTCTGGATTGGGGCATGGATCTTGGTATGGACTCTCCATGTCAAGAACCATTGTCTGGCCCTCATATTTCTTCAACAGTTGAGTCAGTATCTGCTGACCTCTACCCTGCCCTCTCAGATCTTCACGGACAGCGAAATACCAGTACCAGTTAACGGACTTTCTGGGATAGACGATGGTAAAGCCTATAAACTCCTCATTATCATAGTATGCTGTGAAATCCAGTGACATCTTGTCGATCAGCCGCATCAGGTCATCCCAGGGAATCTGTTCATCCTCAGGAAAAGCCGTCT
>JAEEGI010011024.1_pt1 | contig 19576 bp, 11 predicted proteins | sample 8958751 | NCBI WGS metagenome assembly JAEEGI01 (sample SAMN16246545, study PRJNA631951) | gut metagenome | biome: gut microbiome; feature: rumen; material: KS-attached | host: Bos | place: Iran: Karaj | collected 2018-10 | reverse complement strand
AAATGTAATAATATAAATACATTAATTTATTTATTTATATTTTTTTTATAATTACTAGAACTTTGACTATATTTTCCATCATTAGTTAATCCTTTTGTTATATAACCATAATAATCTTTATTTTTGAAATTATTAGAATTATTATTCTTATTAGAATTATAAGCAGTATTTTTATTAATATTATTACTTTGACTTCTGTTGCCACTAAAAACAACTCTTTTTCTACTTTCTGAAGTACTTGGTTTAGAATTATATTGAATTTGTTTAATTTGAGGAAGAGAAAAACCTTTTTTAGGGATTAACGTATTTTTCATATTTGGAGACATATAATTCGGTCCAACCAAACCAATTTGAACATAATTAACTCTTTTTAATCCTTTATCTTGCATTCCTTTAACATTACTATTATTATTATTCATTTTTTGAGAAAAAAAATCATTTGGGTACATACTATTAAATAGTTCTTCTTCTTGATAATCATCTCCCATTTGCAAATCCATTAATATCATTTCTCTTTCTTCATTTGTTATTTCTTTTCCATCTAATTTAATTAAATTAGAAAATATTTTTATCATATTATTTCTGTAATTTAAATTTTTTGTCACTGGATTATTTAAAATTGAGAAATCTTTTAAATTTTCTAAACAATTTAATCTTTCTAAAGAAGAAATATCTTGTATTTTATTATTTTCAAAAGATAAAGTTTGAACAGTAACAAATTTTGAAAAACCATTTATATTTTTTAAATAATTATTATCACATAAAAAAATTTGTAAAGAAGGTAAAATCCCAATATTAATTTTTTCTATATTTCTAATTTTATTAAAAGAAACATCTAAAAAAGTTAATGAGTTCATTTTATTAATTGATTCAATTTTTGAAATTGAATTTTCTCTTAAAACTAAAATTTTTAAATTTTTCAAAAATTGAATTCCATTTAAATTAACTAATTGATTACTAGAAATTTCTAAAGATTCTAAATTAACTAAACCAAAAATTCCTTTTCCATTAATAATTTTTTCTTTTTTAGGAACAATATCAGTAAATAAATTAAAATTTAAATTTAATTCAATTAAACTTGGAAGATAACCAAAAATATTAAAAGTTTTAAATATATTTCTAGATAAGTTTAATTTCATTAATTTAGGATAATTATCATTAGAAAACATCTCAATTTCATCTTTTAATTTTAAAGAAGATAAATCTAACTCAATTAAATTTTTAGAATTAAAACCTACTCCTAATCTTTTTTCTAATAATTCAGGAGTTAATTTTCCAGTAAAATATTCTTTAGCTTTTAATCTTTCTGAAGAATCAACATTAATTCTATTAAAATTCTTTAATTTTAAACAATAATAAATCATAGTTATTCTAATATCTCGATTCATTCTACAAACTTCATTTCCAGATATATCTATAATTTCTAAATTCTTTAATTTACCTAATTGTTTACATTCTTTAAAATTATTTATAAAATTACCAGCACTATATAATTGCATTAATTTTTGTAATTGAAGAATTTGTGATATACTTTGTATTAAGTTATTTTCTATATTTAACCATTCTAAATTTTGAGCTTGGGATATTCCTATTAAACTAGATAATTTATTATTACTTATGTCTAATTTTTTAATGTTTTTAGGTAAATTTTCAATTTTTTGAATTTTGTTATTTTGAATATATAATTCAATTATATTTGAAAATTGTTCTAAATTTTTTATTTTCGAGATTTTATTTAAATTAATATATAATACTTGAGTGTCTTTTTTTCCTTCAATTATTGGTATTAATGTTAATTTTCTTTTAGATAATATTATTGTTTTATAACCACTTTCTTTATGTATTTTTTCCCTGAAATATGGGTTATTTGAAAATGAATGATATTTATCACTAAAACAATAACAATCATAAATATAATCAAAATTTTTATTTTCAGTATTTACTTTATTTGATTCTGAATTATATGCAATTGTTGAAATTTGATTTTCATTTTTTTTTAAATATTCTTCATAAGTATTAATTATATTTTGTTTTTTAGTTTCATTAATTTCATTTTGAGAAGGACTTTCGAGAAAAATTTGAAAACATTTATCAAAGGGATTTCCATAAAAATAAAAATGTGCTAAATAATTACAGGAATCCAGTATTTTAATTATATTTGAAAAATCACTGATATTATTAAATGAAATATCTACTTTATTAATTTTATTTTGAAGTCCTTTTGGTTCATAAGTTAAATACTTTAAATTATTATGTTGTAAATATATTCTTCTTAAATTTGGGAAATTTTCACATAAAAAACCAATATTAATTGAATCAATGTTGTTTTTAGAAAAATTTATTTCTTCTAAATTTGTTCTAAATTTTTCAATTACTTCATCAATTGCTCCTTCATCTTTTATTTTTTTAACCAAATCAACTATATCTACTGTTTTATATTTACAATTATATAAATTTAAAGATTTCATTTCATTAAATTTTAATTTTTCTTTTTCATTCAAAAAACAATTTTTAAAATTTTTAGGAAAATTAAATTTAGAAATTTCACTTAATTTTTCATTAATTTTATCTACATCTTCAATAAATTCTTTATGATTTTGATATTTAAAACAATTACTAAAAAATTCAAAAATAGAATTTTTAGCAAAAAATAACATATTATTATCTAATTCATTAAATTCTCCAAATTTACTAATAGAATATTTATTAATTAAGTCTTTATTACAAAAATGTTGAGGAAATTTATGAGAAAATAAATCTCTCAAACAATTATTAAGTATATTTTCATAATCATTTGGAATTTCAATTTTTTGAGTATAAGAAGAAATAATAGGATCACTTAATAAAATATCATCTGTATTTTTAATATAATCATATTCAATTAAATATTCTGGTTCTGCAATTCCACTCATTTTATAATTATAAAATGATATATTATTATTTAAAATTATTTTTGAAATTCCTTTATTTGTTCTTATGCTTTTTAATGAATTTATTATATCATTTATATCTTTAAAATCAAAGTTTCTTTTTTGTTCTTCTATTATTGATTCAAAATTCATGCATTTACAAATTATACAAAATTTTGTGTTTTTATCTTCTTTATTATTAATTTCTAATTGATCTATATATGAGAAATTATCTGTTATATAAATTTCTTTTTCTTCTTCAGGTTGTTCAAAAAAAAAATAAAATAAACTCCTATAATCTCTTTTATCTTTAGGTAATATTAAAAAATAGAAATCAAAATATTTTTTTTCATCACCAAATTTATTATTAGAATCAAGTAAATTATCATAAATAGATTCAAATAATATTTTAGATTTTTTATTAGTGATTTTTAATATTTTTTTAAATTCAATTCTTTCTAAATTATTATTGATATAAAAATCTTTTGAAATCCTCATATTCATTAAATCAATACAAGTTTTAACCCATTTATAACCAATATTTCCAGGTTCAATTTTAAAATTAGAATTTGATTCTAATTCATAGAAATTTAAAACAATACTTATATCATTTATTTCAGAAATATAATTTTTAATTGTGTTAAATCTTTTATTTATCACTTCTATTATTTTTAAACATTTTTGTTTTTTATCTTCTAATTCATTTATTTCTTTATATATTTCTTCAATTGATGCATTATTTATTGAATTTAAATTTTCTTTTTCATATTTTGCAAAAATCAACATTTCTTTTTTTTGACTGAAATAATTAGCTTGTTGTAATTTCATATTATTTAAAAATAATTTATGTGTTTTCATTATTTGAAATATCATTTTAGTTATTTTGTGATTTTGTCTTATTTTATTTTTGCAAAATAAATTTTTTTTAATAAATAAGCTTTCAACTTCTTTTCTTTCTTCAGGAGAAATTATCATTTGGTCTAAAATTTCAATATTAGGAAAAATATGAATTAATAAAGAGCGATAATTACTATATTGGCAAATAGGATTTTCACCATAATTAATATCACTTAAATATAATCTTTTTAATTTAGTCAATTTTTCTATTGAATAAATATCTTTTAAATCAATAATAAAATTTCCTGAAATATTTAAAAATTTAATTTTTTTATATCTAGCAATATCATCCGGTATTTTTTCTATTAAATTATTAGCAATCCAAAAGTTTTCTATATTTTCAGGTAAATTTTCTATTTTTTTAATTTTATTTTCACAAATCCAAAATTTTTTTAATTGTTTTAATTCTGAAAGAGTACTTTCAATTTTTTCAATATAATTATAATTTAAATGTAATTCTTCTAAATTAGTTAATAATTCAATATTTCTCATATTTGTAATTTGATTTTCATTTAAACATAAAAATTTCATTGCTTGTTTATTAGGAATATTATATATTAAATTTTCAATATTTGAAATTGATTCATTTAATAAAGTTAATGAAGTCATTTTTGCGAAAATATTTAAATCTGATAATTTATGTAATTCATGAAAATCTCCTAAAACAAATTCTACAAATTCTTTTTCTTCATCTTTTAATATTTTATATGAAGGAATTGAGGAATTATTTTTTATTCCTGTTTTTTTTTTTGTTTTATTTTTTTTTGTTTTTTTGATTACAGGTTGTTGGATTATTTCTGTTATTTCATCATCTTCATTATCATCCATTTGAGTTGTGTTTGAATTTAGAGTCCCTGATATTATATTATTTCTTTTCATTTATATTAGGTTTTAAAATTTAAATAATAATATTTTTTAGTATTTAATGAATAATTTAGTGGAATTTATTATTGAAAATGAAGAATTTAAAATTTTAAATAATGAAATGACTTTGTTTCATAAAGATGATAATGATAAAATCATTAAATGTTATAAAAGTTTTGATAATATTAATTCAATTATTGGGGAGAATTTAAATATTGTTAAAATTTCAAAACAATTCTGGTTAAATTTTAAAAATTTAAATCACATAAATTTATCTTATAATAAAATATTCAAATTTTCTAAAAATTTTTTTGATTTATCAAATTTAATAAAATTGAATGTAAATCATAATTCAATCATAAATATTCCAAGTAAAATATCTCAATTGACATCATTGAAATATTTATCAATAAATAATAATAAAATAGAATTAATTCCAAATGCATTAATCAAATTGACAAATTTGACATATTTAGATATTTCTTATAATAAAATAGAAGATTTACCAATTGAATTAGGATTAATGAAATCTTTAAATACTTTAAAAATTATTGGAAACAAAATAGAAAAATTACCAACCACTTTATGTCAATTAACCAATTTAAAAGAAATAGAATTTGAATGGTTTAAATTTATAGATAAAAATAACATTCAATTTATATATAAAACATTTAGAGATTTATTTAATAATACTCAATTATATTGTACTTTTTTTGAATTTATGAATAAAGTAAATAAAGATAAAGATGTTGATTATTCTTCAATATTATATTCATCAATAGATAATAATTACGTTGGTTTAATTAAAATATTATGTGAAAATTCAAATACATTTAATATATCTTTAGAAAAAAAATATAAAGATAAAAAACCGCCTTTATATTATTCATTAACAGAATCAAAAAATGAAGAAATAATAAACACAATATTTAATAACTTGAACATAAACATATTATCAAAAAACGAAAAATTTTCATATTTAACGAAATTAATTCGTTTAAAAAACATAAGATTAATAAAAAAAATATTAGATAAAATAGAAGATGAAAATGATTTAGTAAATGATTCAGAGATGACACCATTTCATTATATATTCTCTAATTTTAATTCAGAAATAGCAAAATCAAAAATAATTGGAAATTTATTTTTTTCAAAATGTTCAAATAATATACTAAATCACATAAGCAATGAAGGATGGGGTGCAATTCATGTAGCAATAAGAAGAGGAACTTTATCATGTATAAAATGGATAATTAATATGAATGATAAAAATAAAAATAATAAAATATTTTTATTAAATTTAAAAGGAAAAGATAATTGGACTCCTTTACATTTATCTACTAATGCTAATAATATTGAAATAACTAAATTATTACTTGAAAATAATTGTGATGTATTTAATAGAACAAATTCTAATAAAACTCCTAAAGATTTTTCCTATAAAAATCCTCCTAATGAAATTACTAAATTACTTTTTTTTCAAGAAGAAAAAATGTTAGATTTGAAATATAATAATGATGAAGAAAAATGTATTAATAAAAAAAAAATTATTAGTTATAATATTTCAAGAGCCAATATTAATTTCTATAAAGAAATTTTAATTAATAGAGATTCTTCTCTTTTTGAAATTTGTGATGCTCTTAATAATTTAACTTTTGCTCTTTTAACTCCTTTAATTAAGAAATATTCAAATGAAGATTTTGCTAATTTTGTAGAAAAAACTATTTCAAGTTTTGATTTATCTTTAAATAATAAAAAAAATTATCTTTGTATATCTTCCTTTAGTAATTTAGCTATTTGTTTAAAAGCAATTCAAATTCAAAATATTTATTCTAAAATATTACAAAAAGAAAAATTATGTGATATTATTAAAAATGATATGTTGAATTGTATTCAAATATTAAATAAATTTAATATTAATAATAATGACACAAATTCAGTAAAAAATAAAAAGAAAAATGTAAGTAATCGAAATAAAAAGAGAATAGTAAATATAATTAATTTGAAAAATACAAAAAAATTAAATAAAAGTAATTCAAGTGATGAATTTAATGATAGTTTAGATAATAATTCAAAAAAAGAAAATATAAATTTTGATATAAAAAATCAAAGGACAATTACAAATTTATCAAATGAAAGTTGTAATATATTAGATTCTTCAGCATCAATATCTCAAGCTTCGATTGGTATGACTCAGTTAAATTTAAATAAAAATAAATAAATAAATTTACAAAATCTAATATAAAATACAACATTATTATTTTAAATTTTTTTTAAAATTCAGTTACTTCTAAATATTTCCTTTGATGCAACCAACCCATTCCTCCATTTCTTTTATTAAATTTAATAATAAAAACACAACCTAATTTATCAAAAATAATTAAATCTTTTTTTTCATTTAAATAAAATAAAATAATATCATTAACAAGTACATTTTCATCTTTATATTTAGCATAACTTTCTTGATATTTTCTCCCCATTTTATTTCTAATATATTTAAACAAAGATTTAATTTTAGAAGGTTTTCTTCTACCATAATTATAATAATCTTGATCATCATCTTCACTTGTTTTTGCTTTAATATTTAAATACCTTCTTAATAAAGGATAAATATGAAAAGTTTTTTGATCACTTAATAAACACATAAATTTATCTTCTTGATCAAATTCAATTCCAATTATTTTAGCATTACTATAACCTCTCCATAAATATTTTCTAGCTTTATAACTTAATAAAGAATATATATTTATTTTATCTCCTGAAATTGAAACTACTGCTAAAAATTTACATAATGGTGAAATACTTATATATTGTATTGAATCAAATTCACAACATAATGTATGTTGAGTGTATACTATTAAATTTTTTTTTTCTCTTTTTTTAATTCTAATTTTATATATTTTTATTATTTTATTATTCATATTTGAAACATAAGCTAATATTATTTTTTTATTTGTGGAATTTATTGATATAAAACCTTCCTTTCCATTTATATCAGAAAATGAATATAATAATTTTAAATCCATTAAATAAAACATCAATATTTTATGAAATAAAACTACAAATATTATTTTTTGATGAATTATAATATTATAAATTTTATCATTTGGATCATCTGGATTTAAAGTTAATTTTATTGAAGCTATTTTTTCCTTTTTAGATATATCATATAAAATTGCTTCATCATAAGGAAAAATTTCATTGTTTTTTTTTCCAACTAATATACATAAATTACTCCTATAATATGGATAACATATATCTATGTTAGAAAAGTCATCTCCTAAATTATCTGCAAATTCTTTAAAATTGGTTGTTTCAAAAAAATTAACCTTTCCTTTTTGAACTAATGTTAATATTGATTTATCTGCATTTATAAAACATTTTTCTATGTTTAACTCCTCATTTACTTCTATAAAATCTTCGAATATACTCATTTTTTTAAAAAAATAAAAATTACATTATTTTATTGATAATTTTATTATATTTTTCAAGATGGTTTAAATTTTTAGTTTTGAAATTATAAAACTCTTTAAAAATAAATAAACATTCAAATATTTTTAAAATATAAATAAAAATCAGAAAAATAATTTATATTTACATTTATTTAGGGACAATTTTTTTTATTTTTATGATGTAATTTATTTGATGGGAACATTATATAACAATTAAAATTTCATATTTAAAGAATCAAAACGTTAAAAAAATATATTAATAAATTAAAATAGATGATGAATATGGTTTTAATTATATTATATAAACTCATATTTTTTTGAACATAAGAATAGTAAAAAAATTATTTATTCGCCCTATTAATAAAAAAAACCAAAAAATTCAATTTTTAAGTCAAAATTGAGGGTATAAGACAAATGTAATAAATTATACATAAAATAACTTATATTATTATTATTAAATAAATTATTTGATGGATTTATTATAATTTTGTACATTTATAGAGGACATATTTTGCTTTTCTAATGCTTTTTAAAAATATTTTTTTTTCATTTTTAAGATTATTTAATTCATTTTCTAATTCATAATTTTTTCCTTTGATTGATTGTTTATTATCTAATGATTTATTTTTTTCTTTGAAAAACTGGGGGTCATTTATATGAAAAAATGTTTTTTTAAAATTTATCTAAATATTATAATCAATAATAGAAGATTTTTTGATAAAATAGAATATCTTTTTAAATTTCATATAATCTTTTATTAATATATTGTTGAATAATTTAATTTTGAATTTTTTTCACTTTCATTTGCTTTTTTGAATAATATTTTATTAGAATTGAAGGAGAATTGATATTTTCACTTTTTTAAAAAGAATTGTTATTTTTTTTTTTATTATATTCTGGTAAATAATTAAATAAAATAAAAATTATTCGAATTTAAAAATAAAATATATTTTATTAATCACAAATCTTCTCCTCTATTAATTTTATCTATTTTAATTGGTAACATTCCAATCATTTCTTCACACATATTTAAATTATCTTGTAATTCAGGTCTTTCATTGAAGAAATGTTTTGAATTTTTTAAATGATTATAAACCTCTTGATACATGTTTAAGCTTTTTTTAAGTGATTCAACTCTTTTTTTAACATCTTTATTATAAATTAATTTAGAATAAATTCTCGCCATATTAGATTTAATAGTTATAATAGTAATAAAATCTTCAATTTTTTTCTCTTCTTCTTTATTATATTCTTCTTCAATATACTTAATAATATCATTATAATAAAATAATCCTTTTTCACCTTTTGAATTTATTTCTTCAATTTCTTTACTAGTAACTTTTTTTTGATGTACTCTTAATAATTCATAATTAGATTCAAAAATTTCTGAAAAAATTTCAGCTAATTCCAAACTAATTTCTTGCCATTGAATCACATATACTTTATGATTAATAACATTATAAATTGGTTCTAATAAATTAATTCTTCTTTCTTCCATTGCAAAAATTCTATTATTATCATTTTCAAATTGAATCAATAATTTATATAATTGAGAAATATCCATATTAATTTGTATATTTTCAGTAACATACCCATCCATTGTATAGTATGTTAAAGCTTTTTTAAATTGAGTATTTGATAATCTGAAAAGAGTTTTTGCTTGTTCTAAATTTTTAACATCTTCGATTTTTGGCCAAACTATATTTAATGAATTGATAGTGAATATTCTTTTATTTACTATTGAATTTAATTCATCATTATCTGAAATAAATACTTGTTCTTTTATTCTTATTATTGCAAATCTTAATCTTTCTAAAAAATATTTTCCTAATTGATTTTGAATTGAAGCTCTTAATTTTTTCTTTTTAGTTAAATCTTCTGGAAGAAGAGATATTGCACTTATTAATATATATTCTGCTTGAGCATAATATTGATTTGACATATAAAAATCACTTAAATTAATACAATTTACTAAAGCATCTTTTAAATCATATTCATTAAATTCAATTTGTCTTTTTAAAGTAATTGAGCAATATTTAATTGCTTTTTTTTTAAAGCCTAATTTTGTAAAAGCTTGAGCATAATAAAATATTGTTAAAGTATAATTATGTTCAAAACTTTTTTTATTTATTCCTCCATCAATATAAAAATTGAAAAATTCAATATCATTATTATTATTATTTTCAGTTAAAGAACAACAAGTTTTCATAAATTTACCAAAATTATTAGTATAATTATATCCACTTAAATCAGAAAATACTTTATACATTTGTTCTGCTTTTCCTAAATGTCTTAATCCTTTTTTTATTTCTCCTTTATTATAATATATTATTCCTAAGTTATTATATATTTCTTGATATATATTTATATATCTTATTTTTATTATTATTGGTAATGTATTAAAATAATCTATTGCTGCATTAAATGCTGTTTCACAAAGTGATTGGTCTTCATTTGATAAATTAAACATTCCTAAATAAAAATTTAATATTCCATTTAAACATGAAAATATTATTTTATTTGATTTAAAATGTTTTATAAATGAACTTTCTAAAAGTGATTTTATTATTTTTATAGCTTTTTCTTTTTTTTCCTGTGATTCTTGTTGAATATATTCATTTGCTCTTTCTAATGAATATTGAAAAATAGTATATAAAAATATTAAAAGTTCTTGTTCATCTTTTGAGATTATATTTTTTGTGGTTTTTGAATCTTGAATTTGAGCTGCTCCTATTTTTTCATTAAAATTTACTTCATCATATATTTTATTTATTTTTTCATTTAATTTTTCGTTTTTATTTTCCATATTTTTATTTTTGAAATAAATTTAAGGTTATTAAAAAAAATCTTTAAGAATATAATTAATGGCTTCTCAGGAAAAAGAATTGACAAATTCTTTAAATTTAAAAACAGGAATAAAGGATATTAAATTATCTGATTTTTATAAAACATTTTATCCAATTGAAAAAGACATTTCAATTTTAGATTCTGTAAAAAGTGAAAGATTAAATAATAAGATGATAGATTCAAATGAAGAAAAAACAACAGAAAAAAAAAGTGGAAAAAGTACAAAATCATTTGATTCAATAAATTTGAAAAATGAAAAATTAATCAAAGAAAATGAAAACCCAATTTTAATAGAAAATAGTACAAAAAGAAATGAAGAAGATGAAAAAGAAAATTTAAAAGTTTCAGATATTAAAATAGATGTAATAAAAAAGAAAATGAGTGAAATATTTGCAAAAAGAAATAAAACATTTATAGAAGAATTCAAAAGATACAATTTTACATATACAACAACAGTAGATTATTATAACAACAATAAATATATAAAAGCAACATTAATAATAAGTGATAATATATTATATATACTTCAATTTGAAAAACCAAAAACAAGATTAAACTTAGATGAAACTTTAATCGAAAAAATGTCATCAAAAAAAGGGAAATTATCAGAACAAAAAATGAAAGAATTATATGATATATCTTATCCACTTTTATCATTAAACTTCAATACAATAACATGTAAGTTGCTGGTAGAAAAAAAAACAAATTCTTTAATAATAAAAGTTTTAAGTTTAACTCCCCATACTTTTAGAATAAAATTTCCAAATAAAGAAATATTAAATCAATACATAATAATAATAAATAACTCGATTAAATCAAGTGATGGTAACAAAGACAATTTATTTGGAATAAGTTTACGTTTTAATGATTATCATAAAAATAATGTATTAACTACAGAAGAATTTGAAAGTATAGCAAAAACAGGAGATATTATATTATTTCAAGGATATGAATGTTCTCAAAATTTACAAAGATTTTTCACAAGAGATCAATATGATCATGTAGCTTTAATAAGAAAAAATGGTTGTACTTTATTTATTTATGAAGCTACTTCTATAAGAAAATGTTCCACTATGGTTTGGGATGCTTTTAAATATGATTTATTTCCTTTAGTTTATAGAAGAATTGTTTATAGGAGATTAATTATTGAAGAAAAGGATGAAAATAAAAAAAAGGAAATTCAAAGAAAAATTGAGAAAGAAATTGGAGATTTTATAAAGGATACTTTTAATAAAGAATATTATTTATCTATTTCTTCTATTTTATGTTGTAAAAGTCCTGAAGATTATGAAAAAAATAATAAGTGGAATCTAAGTAAAGGATTCTCTTGTTCTGCTTTATTAACTGCTTGCTATTATAAAGCAGGAATCTTGACTTTTGAAAATGGAGTACATAGTAAATTACCTGGACACTTTTCCCAAGATAAATACTTGAATTTTAAAAAAGGATTTTCATTAGGTCCTGAAAAATTAATTGAGTTTAGTGAATGATTCTTTTAAAAAATTTATTATTTGATTTTTAATCTTATATATTTTATCATATATTTTTTTTATTATATTTTTTTTTTTAATTTTTAAAATGAATAATAAAAATGATTGTAATGAAAGGAATAATGCAAAGAAACAAATTAGAGATGCTATATTTTTTAATGGAGATAGTATTGATTTTACTAAAGTTTCAATAGAAGATACTGTAAATAATATTGAAGATTTAATTTATAAAAAAAATGATATTGGGAATGATTCAAAGAAATACAGGAATATTGTTAGAGATACAATTATGAAAATTAAAAAGAGTGAAAATTTAAATTTTAAAAAAGAATTATTTTATGAAAAAATTAATATTGAGGAATATTTAGATAAAATTAATCAAACAAATTATAAAACATTAAACAAAAATAATAATAATAATATTGGTAATAAAAGAAGAATAATTAATCCTCCAAAAGTAAAATTACATAATAAAAATAATTCTTTTTCTAATACTTTAAATAATAATAATTTGAAAAAGTCTTTTGATAGATATGATGAAGAAATTAATGATAATATTCTTAAACATGAAATGGTAGAAAAATTAAATGAATCAATTAAAAAAATAAATGATAACAAAGGACAAGAAAATAAATCTAAAAATTGTATTCAAAAAGAAGAAAAATATTCTAATAATAATGGCAATAATAACTGTGATATTTCAAATGTAAATAAAGATGATATTTCAAATTTGAAAAATGATGATAATTGTTTAATATCAAATGTAAATAATGAAGATATAACAACAATAAATAATATTTCAATAATAACTAAAGAAGAAATTCCACCCATTTCAAATAATAATATTTCATCCAAAGATTGTAAAAATGATATTCCAAATAAAAATAAAAAAGAATTAAAAAGAAATTATTCTTTAAATAGTATTAAAAATAATAAAGATTTATTGGAAATGCAAATTAAACAAAAAGAATTAGAAACTCAATGTAAATTTTATAAAAAAGAAATTTTGGAATTAAAAGAAATAATTAAGAAATTGCAAAATGAAAAAATTGATTTATCTTCAAATAATAAAAAATTACAAATTGAAAATACAATTCTAAAAGAAAAGTTAGAAAGAATAAATAAAGAAAATATAAGTTTAAAAAAAATAAATAATGAAAATAATAAAAATTACTCGCAATTTAAAGAAAAAATAGAATTAAAAACAACAAATTTGGAAATTAAACTAACAAATTTTTTAGAAAATATAAAAACTTCAAATTTTGAAACTATAGAAAAAAAGAATGAAATAAAACCTCAAATTAATACTAAAGAAGAAATATCAGATAATTTAAAAATAGAAGAAGAAAGAAAAAAACAAGAAAAACAAAATATAATAAAAAAATTATATGATGAAAAAAATCCCTTTATTGATGCAAGTTCATCTTTTTCATCTTTTATAAATTCAGAGAAAAAAGAATAAAAAAATAAATAAATATTATAAATAAAATAATAAATAAATAATTAATTATTAATTCAAATTGATTAAAATGGTAATAGATTTGTAATTATTATTATTTATATAAATTGACAATAATATAGGTTTAATAATATTATTATTTGATGTGGAAATTCAAAAAAAGATAAAAAGAAATAAATAAAAAAAGAAAAATAATCTTCTATCATATTATATTATAGACAAAAATAATAATATTAAAAGAGAATATATAATTGAAATAAATAATAATAGACTTAATCAATTTTTTTAATAACACAAGAATACCTATTAATTATTTTAATTTTATTGTTAGTGTAAAGAAAGAAATTAATGAATAAGAAAAAAATAAAATTAATAACGATATTTAACAATAAAGAAATTAGTTGTTATGAAACTAATGAAAATTATGATATTATTTAATTAGAAAATAAATTAAAAAAGAAATAGGAAAAAAAATTAGAAAAAATAATAAAGATAATAATTAAAATAACAAATGAAAACAATATAGAATAAATTCAGGAAAAAAATTTTGTATTTTATGATTCAACAATATTATCAATAAAATTTAAATGAAAAATCTATATTAATAAAAAAATAAATAAGATTCTTAACTTTCCTTATCCATTTTCTAAAATCTTCATTAATATTGTAGTCACCTTCATTTAAACAAAGCTCACATAATTTAATCATATATGAGAAAAACATTATATACAATAACTATCCTTGAATATTAAATTTAGGAAAAGCAGAATTACTTAAATCAAAAACAGAAAAATGCATTTTATTAGTAAATTTTCCAAAAATCTTTTGTTTAAAAATTAATAAAACCAACTTCATCATCAGTTCTGCATTACCAAAATTGAAGCAACAAATACTAATAAGATAAATTCTTCTATTGATGAAAATTCTATCCATTTACAAAAATTCCCAATCAATATTCTTTTATTTTAATTCTTTTTAAATCTTCTACACACTTTTACATAGATTATTTTGAAGGAAAAATAAGACATTTTATTAATTTTTTTGTTTTGATATTATGTAAATAAATAAAAATAGAATATTTATAAAATCGAAATCATAAAATGGGATGTGCTACAGCGAAGGAAAAATTAGAATCTCAAATAATGCAGATTAAATTACAAAGAGTAGATATTAGAACAGAAAGAGATGATAGAATTAAGCAATATGAACAATTAACAGGGGAGAAATTAGAAAGAAAACCAATACCAGATTATTGTGTTCCAGATGAAGAAACATATCCAACAGATGTAAGAAATGATAGGAAAAATGTTACTAAATATAGTAAAGTTTCTAAAACTTCTAGAAAAAGTTCTAGAAGATTTAAAGAAGAATCTGATGAAGAAGAAGAAGATGATGATAATGATGATGATAATGATGATAATGACGATGATGAGGATGATGATAATGAGGATGATGAGGATGATGATGAAGAGGATTTTAGAAGAAATAAAAATAGAAAAAAAAATGCAAGAAGAAGAAGAAATTAAACTTTTATTAATTTGAAAAAATTTAATATTGAGTTGATTTAATTTGTAAATTATTTTTATTTTTTGTAAATTTCGTTTAGTGAAATGAAAAGATACAATTTTAAATTATATTAAATTTGAATTCAAAAGATATATATAAAAGAAATACAATTTTAATATTATATATAAACTTTTAAATGAATAAATTAAAAACAATGACGTTTAAAAAAAAAATAATTTATAAAATTATATTTATAATAATTCTAATCTTTTTTCTATTGCTTCTTTAATTTGCCTTTTTGATTCATTAGTTAAATTATGTTTTTTAACAAATTTTTGTACAACTTTATCAACATTTTCATTTTTATAATAATTTAAAATATCTTTTTTATTTCTAATTTGAATTTCTAAACTAATTAAAGGTTCTTTTTTCATTGATTTATTAACAGTATTAAATTTATTGAATGTATCTTTATAAAATTTTTTTTCATTATGAAAGACCATATCTTTATGTAAACTAAAATCACTAGATTTATAATTATTTGAGTTAAATAAAATATTATTTCTTTCATTTCTTAAATTTCTTGCATTTTTATATCTAAATATTTCTTGTTGATAACTATAATCATTTACGATTGGATGTTTATTAAAAATTTTTTCATTTAGATTTGAATAACAATTTAAACTTTGATTTTCATTTTCTTCTTTTTTATCTATATTCTTTTTATGGATAACATTATTGGATTTTGAATGATTTAAATGTTTATAACATTTATTAATTTTTGGAGTAAAAGTACATTCTTTTAAAAGTTTTCCTTCATTTTCATCTCTTAATTCTTCTAATTTATTTCTTTTTTCTTCTAAAATTAAATTATAAGATTCACTTAATTTTTTTCTTTTAATATTTATAAATTTATCAACACTTTTTGAGTAATTATTATCTTGTTCAACTGAATATTTTTGTTCTAAATATTCTTTATTTTTTTGGTTTTTTAAATCAATATAATATTGATTTCTATTAAGTCTTAATTCTTTATATTTATATTCTAATTCTTTTCTTTTATTAATTAATTTATTGTATTTTTGAAAATCAATCCATTTTAAAGTTCTTTGAATCAAATCTTCAATATCATTTTTATATAAATTATTAAAACACAAAAAAAAAATTAATATTAAATCACTATCTTTTTGATTTGAAGGAGAAAAAGAAGTTAATTCTTTCCAAATATCTTTTATTAAATTTATTTCAGTATCTTCATTTATAAAATGCAAATGAAATAATAAAATTTTAAAATTATCAAATGAAATAATTGGATTTTTTGAATAAGAAATAGAAGTAATATTTTTAATTTCTTTTTGATATTGTATTATAAAATTATTAAATAACATTTTATTTGTTGATTTATTTGTATATGATTCTATTTTTTTAGTTTTATAAAAATCATCACTTGATTTTGAATTTTTTAATTTATGTTCTTTTCCTTCGTTATGTAATTTATTTACTAAATTATTTATTTCTTTATCACTCATTTTTTTATTTTTTATATTGTCATTTTTATTATTTGATTTATTCCTAAAGAGGTTATTTGATCTTTTTTTAAAATCATATTTAACTTTTTTTTTTAAATAACTTAAATTGTTTTTATTAATTATTGGATTATTCAAATAGTCTTTTAGTCTTTCTTCTTTTAATTTTTTTGATAATTCTTCAATGTCTTTTTTCTTTTTATTATTATATATTATTTGCTTATTATTAAAGTGTTTTATTTTTTTATCTGCTTGTTTAGGGGAATATTTTTTAAAATTAAAATTAAATAATTGGTCTACTCTATTTTCAACTGTTTTTTTATTTGTATTTTTATCTATTAAATATTGTTTATTTCTATTTAAAAAATTTTTTATAATTTGATTATTATCACAATTGTTAATTTTATCAGAATAAATTGCTAAATATTGATCATTTATAAAATCTTCATAATTATAAATTTTTTTATTGTTTTGGATTATTTTTAAATACATATCTTCTGCTATTTTACTAAAAATTGTTTTATCAGGATTATTATTATTTTCATTGTTTTCATTTAAATTTTCATCTTTATCATTATTAATATTTTTATCTTCTTTTTCTTCATTATTATTATTAATTATATTTTCATTAAAATTTATCATTTTATCCTCGTTAATGTTTTCATTTTCATTTTCATTTTCTTTATTCATTTCATTATAATTGTCTTTGTTATTAGGTTCTTCATTTCCAAAAGAATTATCAATAAATACATTTTTCATTTTTTCGTTTTCTTCTTCAATTGGTTCATAACCATAATTATCTATTATTTCATTATCATTATCATCTTCATTTATTAATGATTTAGTTATTACATCAACTGTAAAATGACTTAATTCTGTGTTATCCATTTATTTAAAATTTAATTTTTATTTGTACAATTCGAATAAAATAATTAGATTAATTAAAATTCTTTAATAAAAAATTTTTTTTGATGAATATTTTAATTTTCCATTTGTTAAAGTTTTTATAAAACAATAAGAATCATTTTAAATAATTTTCATTTATGAAATTATTTTAAGTCAATAATTAAAAATCTATTTAATTTGTCTGTTTTAGTGTAAACAATGAAATTATTCATTGAATATATAATTTAATATAAATCTTTAAACATTGTTCTTTCTATTAAAGTCCTTAAATTGAAATTTCCGGGAATATTAATACTATTAATCTTTTCATTAATTTATCATAAATATTATTTTAATATTCCAATTCTTTGAATTTATATTATCAACTTTATTTTTATTGAGAGAATGTATATTATCCATATTTTGAATTCAATCAAATTAATTAAAAATAAATAAATAAATAATAAAAATTCATAAAATTTCATAAATTTTAAATATAACTTATTTCTCAAAAAAAAATGAGAATAATCGTAACTAAACATGGAATTGAAGTAGTAGATGAATTAGATGAAATGAATAAATACAATCCTTTATCATCTCAATCAATAGGAAGAAGGAATTTAACTTCATATAACAGAAAAACAAATACTTTATATTCAGATAACAGAAATTTATATTCAAATACATATTCCTCATTAAATGATACAAAAAAATCAAGAAGAAATATAACTCAATTGGATTTTGACATAGAAAATTTAACTCCAAATGAATTAAAAACTGCAAAAGAATTAAAATTAACAACAACTAAAATATCATTTCCAAAAAGTTTTACTAATTATTATGATGATAATGATACATCATCAAATATAATTGATTCTAATTTTCAACTTCCTTCATTAGTAAATAATAAAAACAAAACAGAAAATTCATCTTTTTTAAATCCAAGATATTACTCTTTTAGAGATATAATTCCGGGTAATAAAATAACAGAAATGAAATTAAAAATAATAAAAGATAGGAAAATGAAAGATAAATTAAGTAGAATTGATGAAACTAAATTTAGAAGTATTTATCATGCAAAAACAGAACTTGAGAATTTTGATGATGTATTAAATTGTGCTAAAATAAATCCTAATAAAATGGGATTAATTAGATATTTAAATGAAAGTAAAAATCCACAACCTATTACTTTGAAAGATTTAATTAATTCTAATGCACATAGATTAAATAGAATGAATAAAATATGTCAAACTTTATTAAGAGAAGAAGATCGACAAAGAGTTATGAGTCAGAATATACAAACAAAAATAAAAAGTGGTCTTAATGCTGAAATTATTGAATATCAAAATCAAATTAATTCTATGAAAGAAAAAATTAATGAATATAAAGAAAAAATGGAAAAATATAATATTAAGAGAGTAGATCATAAAGAAAATTATAAAGATTTATTTCGTATTATGGAAACTAAAGTTTGGGCTAAATATGATTTTGATAGATTAAATAAGAAAAATTCACCTAAAGCAAAAAATGATTTTAATATTACTTCTAATGAGGAAAATAAAACTCAAGAAAATAAAAAAAAAAAATTACCAGAAGTTGATTAATTTTTTTTATTTTTATTATTTTTTTATATTTTTTATTTTATAATTTAAATCAATTAAAAATATTATTATATTATTAATTTAAAATATGGTGGACTTTTTAATTGAATTTTTATATTTTAAATAAGGTTGAAATTATA
>JAEEGI010011020.1_pt1 | contig 19577 bp, 20 predicted proteins | sample 8958751 | NCBI WGS metagenome assembly JAEEGI01 (sample SAMN16246545, study PRJNA631951) | gut metagenome | biome: gut microbiome; feature: rumen; material: KS-attached | host: Bos | place: Iran: Karaj | collected 2018-10 | reverse complement strand
AGTCATTGAGTGATGAGCAAATAGAAACATTAAAGACTGCCTGCGAGATGCATACGGTTGTGCCAAGAACAGGTGACATCACAGTCAATATCTGTTTTGATTCAGATCGAATGGATCTGTTACGTGTCGGTATTCTGCCTATACCTGAGCGCATGGCCACCAAACGAGGGGCAGAACTTGTGGGTAATCCTAACTATAGTGACGACTATCATAAGTTTGTAGAGCAAGCCAAACGAGGGGATATCATTGAACGCCTGTAGTTTTCATTTCATACAATCAACATACCATTTCATACTATCAAATTATAAAAACTCTCCAATTTATTTGCAAATATTTGATTTATTCCCTATCTTTGCAACTGTTCAAAGAACTAATTGTTTTAAATAAATGTAACAATGGAATTAACAGGAAAAATTATTGCCGTTATGGAGGCTAAGAGCGGGAAATCAGCAAAGACTGGTAATCCTTGGATGGTACAGGAATATGTAATTGAAGTACCAGGCCAATACCCTCGAAGTTGTGTCTTTACTGTCTTTGGAGAGGATAAAATCAAACAACTGAATATCCAGATGGGAGAGGATCTGACAGTACAGTTCGACATCAACGCCAGACAAAATAATGGCCGTTGGTTTAATGATGTTAGAGCTTACAATGTGATTAGAGGTCAGATTCCTCAGTCACCGATTACTGGCACAGAAAATGAAACAACTCCATTTCCTCCATTCCCTGTATCAGATGGAAAAGATCCAGGCGATATGCCTTTCTAGAGTTGTTTCGTAACTTTGTAGCCAAAAATAAAGCGTGGCGATATGACGAAACATGAATTCAAATGATACAAAAAGGTGTGCTGTTCGGGAGCACACCTGAAAAGTGGGGAATAAGGGGTATTAAAACAAATTACTCCTCATTGACATACATGGTGCCCATAGCAGAATGCATGGAATAGTAATGCTCATAATTGGGAATGGCTACCAAATCCATCTGCAAGACGCTCTCAATCTTACTAATAGTCTTCAGCCCTAAGTTCTCCTTGCCACTCAGCAGTTTTGTCACCTGGGCAGGAGTAACGTCAAGCATCTTGGCAAACTCCTGCTTCGAAATGTTGTTCTTGCGCAGGTACGTATGTATGTCAAGCGCGATTAAGGCCGACTTCTCCAGCCAGTCATAATTCTTTTTCCTGTACTCAGCATCTCTCAGCTCTTCGGCCGATGCAGGGCGAGCAACTTCTTTTAGTCTTTCAATGTTAAACTTCATATCCTCTTCTCATTATAAATCTTCTTGTTCTGTTATACCTTCCCTTTTCATGTACGCCAGTGTTTGGTCTATACGTTTGAATACCTCTGTTTTTAACACTGGCGAATTCTGAATGGTGTCGGCCAACTTCAGACCGCCATACACTAACAGATAACAGTTCACTTCTAATCGGATGGCATATAGTCGGATGAACGTTGGTTTACCCATACCATACCCTTTCATCGGAATCAGTCGCCATTCATATATATACTTGCCATCTAGTGGATGGAAATAAGACTCGAAGTCTGGTGTCTCACCATTATCAGCATTTTCGGCGAGCTGATTGATATATCTTTCCAAAGCAGTAGCATCAACGATGACATCCTTCGCAGCATCTTCTGGCTCAGAGAAATAGTCTTTCCAAAACGGTTGTTTTAGATAGTCGGCATTCAGCCTGAAGAACTCTGTCAAATATCCCACTTCATGCCAGTCGCGAAACACGCGATGATACTCGTCAAGTTGTTCATCATCGTATTTCACGCTATACAGATAAGGAGGGATAATTTCTACTATTTCCATTTTACCTACAGGTTTATTTTGCAAAAGTACGAACTAATTCCGATATCTCCAAATTTTTGAGGAATAAAATGCATTTGATCTATACTTTTGCAATTTTCTTTCTTTATTTCTGATTAATTTTGTATTTTTGCAGATGCAGAGCATAAAAATGCCAAGAGCACCAAGCGAATTATCGTCAAATGGCTAAATTAAAAGAGGAAAAATCTAATGGAGCATCAAGATAAGAAACTAGAAATCTGGAAAGAAGCAATTCCAAGAATGAACGAGGAGGACCTTGAGTTTATCCTTGACTTTCCTGAGTGCTTTGAGCCGAAGGTGCTTAGAATGGTAAAAAGGAGGTATGATAAGATTACCAAGCCTGAAGATGGCGAAGAGGAATACGAGAAAGTGGAGGAAACGCTTAAGGACGCTGTGCTTAGGATCCTGAGAGAGATGCATTGCTCCTATGATTTTGATGAGGATGGAGACATTCATTTTGAATACCAAGATGCAGATTTCTATATTATAATTGGTGAGGAAACTCAATTCATCAATATTTGGGAATATGGTTGGAAAGTGGTTGACTTAAACGATGCGAAAGAAGTGGCCAGATTGCGTCAAGCGATCTGCTCTGCAAACTGCTTGGGCGATATAAGCACCAATTACACCATCAGGGAAGATACTAATGAAATTCATGTAAATTGTGGAACCCGGGCACTCTTCTTTGATTATATCCCTAATCGCAAGGGATACCTGGAGTATCTGTTGGATAGATTCTTTTTTGCCCATCAGTTTTTGGAGTATAAGATGCAACAATTTTATGAAAAAGAGCATCCCAATGAGAGAGTAAACTAAGTTTGGTAATAGGCAATCCCCGATCAGACGATCGGGGATTACTTGTCTAATAGCCCATACAGGATGTGGCACCCAGTGCAGTCAGGATCGCCGATGCAATCGAAATGATAATCTGCACAATAAACTTAGTAGTTTCCTTCTTCGTCATAGTAGCTGAAATTTAATGTTTCATGTTTAATCTTTCATGTTAAGCGTTGGGGCCGAAGCCCCAAAACGCTAATTCTTGTCGAGATCATCGCCTCCGTCACCGCCGCCGGTGTTGCCACCAGTATTGCCACCGTTGGTGTTACCACTCTCTGAACCGCTGCCTGAGCCGCTGTTGGTGTTTCCACCGTTCTCGTTCTCATTATCCTCGATGTCGCCCGAGTCACCGCTGGTCACGCGCTTCAGCACGTTGCCATCCTCGTCGAGACAGGTGATCTGGATCGAGGTGTTCTTCAGCTCGTCCTTCACATCCACATTCGGGGTGAAGATGATGCGGCGTACGCTGATCAGGTTCGCTTTCACGTCCTCCAGTTTCTCGACAGCCTTTGAACGGACGCCGAAGCGCATGGTGCCAAGACCGGGCAGGGGGATGGAGTGACCTTCGGTCGCCCAGGTGCGGATCACCTCGCCTGCAGCATCCCAAGCCGCCTTGATCACACCAGCGGAGATCCCGCTGTGGGTAGCAGCCTCTGCAAACACCTTCTTCTCAGCGATGGGCACGTAGAGGTCGGGACGCATCACGAACTTCTTACCCGGGTTCTTACCAAGTTTAACTTCACGCAGTTGTGCAATTACTTTAATAGCCATAATTCAATCTAATTTAGTTTTGTTGTTGTTAAAAATTTTGTTAGTTCTCTCGTTGTCGCCTGATTGAGCCGCTTTCGACCACCATTAAAGGAAAATTTTGCTACCATTAATGCGCGCAATTTCTAGATTTAATGCTCGCAATTTTTATCCTTAATGGTCGCCTCTGCAACCTCTTTCATTTGACACTGCAAAGGTACAAAATTTTCAGCAATCCTGCAAGCGCTTTCTGATTTTATTTTCAAATGTTAAAATCGGGATGGTGAGACTGATATCGACGAGGCGCGGCACGCGGCGGCGCGGCGGCGCGGCATGAAGGAAATCGAATGCGCGGCAATGCTCTATATATATTATATATAATTATTATATATTATAATATATAATAATTTAAAATAGATATAAAAACATATCTCTATGCCTCCCCTCCAGTCTTTCTCGGAAAACATAAATTCCAAAACACTGATGCCGCGCCGCCGCGCCGCCGCACTGCCGCGCTTCCTGTGTCTTTTCCTAATTTCGGTGGTTCTTCTGCAATTTAGTTGAAAAGAACGATAGTTTATCGGCTATATCAATCGCGATTTATTCTATCTAGTTTAACAAAATTTGCGAATGGTTTTATTTATATATAATTAACTGATAATCAATAATATACGTTGCAAAAATATTAGGATATTTGACAAATTTTTCGTAACTTTATATCGCCAAACATAAAGGAAAAATCAATGTACAAATACCCTAACGGCGACAAAGTTACAACAAAAAAATTGGAATACGGCAATTTGGTCACGACAAAATTGCCGGAGTGTGATGGAATCTCTAAAATCTACCTGTCATCAGGACTTCTGGTTCAAAATATTGAGCAGTCTGATGGAGTTTTTCATGTGTATGCTACGTCTTCTTCAGAAGAAGGAACATGTCCTTACTGCGGACATAAGAGCAAAAAGGTGCATAGCCGTTATGTGCGAGTTATTCATGACCTTTCAATTCTTGGGCACAGGGTGATTATTTATCTGGGGGTACGCAAGTTCTTCTGCCATAATCACAAATGTGACAAAGCGACTTTTGCCGAACAGCCAGGAACTGAGGTGTTCCGCTATCGCAGGCGCACTTGCAGATGTGAGGTTGCCGTTGCCAGGCAAGGTATCTCGACATCATCAAACTCAGCAAGCAGACTTCTGTCTTTGTTAGGTATTCCAGTAAGCTCATCTACGGTGTTAAGGGATCTTCACCGACTGTGTCCGTCCTCCTATGAGGATGTCCGTGAGATAGGCGTGGATGACTGGGCATGGCGCAAGGGAGTAACGTATGGAAGCATTGTCATAGACCTTAAAGAGGGCAGGCCTATAGACCTGCTTGGGGACAGAGAAACAGACAGCTTTCGTGAGTGGATGCAAGCTCATGGACAGGTGGAGCTCGTCAGTCGTGACAGGTCTACAGATTATAGTTCGGCCATAGCAGCACTTGATAAGCCAGTGACAGAGGTCGCGGACAAATTCCATCTTGTAAAAAACATATACGACCGATTCGGTAAGCTGATAGCCGAGCATTATGATGACTACAGAAGGGCTGTTCGTAAAATCGAGGAAGTAGAGGAAGCCTTCCATGAAACCGCAGCGGGAAAGACACCAAAGCCCCAGAAGACAGATTCCCGCGACATCATGTTCAAGGAAGTAAAGGAACTGCAAAGTAAAGGATTCAAGCCAACCACCATATCCAAAAAACTAGGGATAGCCAGGCAGACCGCAATGAAATATTGCAGGATGGAAAGACTTCCTGCGAGGAACAGCAAGCTCAGAAACCCGTATTATCGCTATGACAAGTATGTAGAGCAGGAATGTGCTAAGGGAAGATCTATGAGTTCCATCTTTGAGGAAATAAAGTCACAAGGCTTCAGTGGTAGTCTGACTCCATTTTATGACCACTACAAATACCTGTCAGACGGGCATCGCGGTTATAGACCAAACAGAAGGAAACCTGCCACGAAGAACAGCCCCAAGGATGAACGGTCTGAATTGGTTCCAATCAAGACTCTTACCGCAATGGTCGATAAAGCCATCAGGCAGAAAGACATGACAGAAGAGGAGACTGCTACATTAGGAATACTCAACACATTAGGCTGGTTCCGTGAAATGTACAATGCTACAGAGAAATTCTATGCTATCATCACAGGCTCAGATACAACAGAATTAATCCGATGGATGAAGAAATATTGGAAAACCTCTATCGCAACGTTAAAGACTTTCATCCTCGGAATAATGAAGGATTACAAGGCTGTCAGGAACACTATCAAGCTCAACGTCACAAATGGAATTACAGAAGGATACGTCAATAAACTAAAAGCCGTGAAGCGGCTGATGTATGGAAGGGCAGGTATAGAGCTACTGAAGAACAAACTTGTATTGGAGCATGTACTTTTCAACTAAATTGCAGAAGAACCAATAAGGTTGACTCCTTTTAGGCCTTTTAATTTAACATTTGCCTATCCATACGGAAAAGGTTGACTCGCACACCTGTGGAGAGTTGTCGACTTCCACTGAGGTGGTTGACTCTTTTCCTAAGAACGTAGACTTCGTACGGATATTGTTTACTCTTCATCTGTTTTTGTTTACTTTGTACTGAAATGGTTGACTGCTCCGGGCGCAGCCAGACCTATGAAAAACACTCAGGGGGTGCCCTGCGGCAGGGGGCAGACAGCCCCCGAGAGCGTCCCTGCAGGCTTCCACATGATACGCTGCGGACCTTGTTCCTGATGCGCCTCTGAGGGTGTCTTCATGCCAATACAGGAATGTGGGCGAGTGTCGTTGTAGAAGGCGATGAAACCGGATATACGCTCCAGCGCGTCCTGGTACGTCTTGAAGCGCCGCTCGCGGTAGATGACCTCGGTCTTCAATATACCGTTTACACGCTCCGCTATGGCGTTGTCCGTAGGCTTGTAGTCCTCCGTCATGCTTATTCTTATACCATACATCTTCAGTTTGTCCGTATAGGCGGTACAGCAGTACTGTACGCCCCTGTCAGAGTGATGGATGAGCCTCCGGAGTTCATCGGCCGTTGCCTGCGAGATGGCCATTCTGAGAGCCTGCAGGGTGTACTCCGCTTCCAGTGTCTCAGACAGGCACCAGCCCACGATCTTGTGCGAGTAGGCATCCGTAACCAAGTGCAGGTAGCAGCAGTCGTCCACCAGGTCGATGTACGTGATGTCGCTCACCCAAAGCTGGTTGGGGCGTGTAGGGACGAAGCCGCGGATGAGGTTCTTGTACCTGTGATAGCGGTGGTTCGAATTCGTCGTATGACGCGGTTTCGGGCGTTTCTGCGTCAGTTGGAAGTCACGCAGCAGCTGCAGGAAAGCATCGCGTCCTGGAACCCAGTCACAGAGGAACATCCGCTTCGACATCAGCCACAGCTTGTAGTAACCGATACCAGGGTCCATCTGGCGGATCTGCTTCACGGCATCCACGATGCGCATCACGCGGAAGAGGTACTCCTGGTCGCGCTTCAGTTTCTTGTAATAGGCCTGTTTGCTTCGGTCAAGCAGTTCACAGCAATACACTATCGTATAGCCCGTATTACTGCTCAGGCGCTCTACTGCTTGACCCCAGTTTTTTTTCGCACCTTGATGCCCTGCTCCTCGATCACGTCGATGAGCGTGTTCAGGGCCAGGTTCTTGTCCTGGCTGTACTTCAAATCCTTCTCCAGTTTAGCTATCTGCTTCTTCTGAGCCTCAATGAGGGCCGACATGGCGGCTACATCCATCGGAGTATCTTCCTTCTTCTGGGCCATATTACTATCCATTTGAATCGTTACCGGCTGCAAAGATGCACATTTTTCGTGAATTTCCAAAGGACTTAGGCAAGAATTTATCCAACCTGATAGCGTTCCTACACTCGGAAGGTTATATTTCATGGCTATTTCCTTCCGTGACTTACCACTTTGCATGTACTCGATGCAAATACTGCGCTTCAATGAGCGACTGAATTTTTGTTTTCCCATAATTCTTAAATGACTTTTTAAATTTAACATTTAAGGCTTTATGGGAGTCAACCCCAGTCAGGCTATGACAGTTAGATTGTTAGATTTTCATGGATATAAAGAAGGCTCGCAGCGACGAGCCTTTTTCATTTCTAACCAAATAACCAATAACTAAAAACCATATTTTCAGCAAAAATGAACAAAATATCGTATGAAAATCAATTCCTGCTGCAAAGGTATGGCGATTTTGTGCTGATTCCAAGAAATTAGCCGGATTCTTGTCGTAGTTGTTGCGACAGGGGAAGAAGATTGCGACAGAGTAGGGGAGGAGGGTTAGAGTGTGTCGTAAAAAATATTAAAAAACTAAATTTGTTTGTTGTTATTCTAATGTTTTTCCCTACCTTTGCAGAGTTTTATAAATTTAATCTATAATATAAACTAAATGAAGAAGTCTTTAGCAGAATATATTGAAGAGTTTCAAAAACTTGAGGAACTCTACGAAAACAATCCTGTATTGCGTGCAGAAGTTGATACTGCAATGGAATCAATGCAATTGTACTATCCGGATTATTTTAAAAAAATAGAAGGAAGAGCCTTTATCGAATTGTCTGAAGAAGAGATAATTGATTTTGGCAGAATGATAAAAGAGTATAAAAAAAGGCTAAAAATGCAGAACTAAAAACGAGGCACTCGATTTTGTCGGGTGCCTCGTGTTCGTTTATCTTAGATCAGTGAGAAGGCAACGTCCATCATGTGAGTGAAGTTGTTCTGACGCTCTTCGGCGGTGGTGACTTCTCCCGTCAGGATGTGGTCGGAGATGGTGCAGATGCCCAGGGCGCGATTACCTGAACGGGCGGCATTCATGTAGAGGGCGGCAATCTCCATCTCTACTGCCAGCACGCCCATGTTGATCCACTTCTCGTTGTGGGCATTCTCATTGTAGAACACATCCGACGAGAACACATTACCCACCTTGTAGTGATAGCCCATCTGCTCGCAGGCTTCCACGGCCTTGCGGATGAGACCGAAGTCGGCAATGGGTGCAAAGGTGCCAGGCAGTTCATACTGGTCGGCATAGCGGCTGTTGGTGCAGGCACCCATGGCAATGGCCAGATCGCCGATGTGGAGGTCGTGGTTGATGGAACCTGCGGATCCCACACGGATGATAGTCTTCACGCCGTAGAAGTTGTAGAGTTCATAGGTATAGATGCCGATGGAGGGCATACCCATTCCATGGCCCATCACACTGACACGTTTTCCCTTGTAAGTGCCGGTATAGCCCAGCATACCACGTACATTATTAAACTGCACTGCATCGTCGAGGAACTTCTCGGCCATCAGTTTCACACGCAGCGGATCGCCCGCCATAATTACGGTCTCGGCAATGTCGCCAAATTTGGCCCCGATGTGGGGAGTTGGAGTATTACTCATAAGCTTGTTGGTTATTAGAAAACTTAAACTTTGTTGCAAAGATAGTAAATTCTGTGGATATTTGGTAATTATTTTGTATTTTTGTGGCAGAATTATGTATTTATATGGCATTATGATCGGAAATATGAGGAAAATTGCAAAACTACAGTTGTTTTTGGCTTCCGTATTACTGTCAGCATGTTCGGAGATCGTTGAAAGTTCTTATGAAGATCCTGAATGGACAGATGATGATGGCCCGTCGTGTGTTGACGAAGGTCCGTCATATACTGCGAAAATGGTGGATGTGAACCGCGACGGAAAGGCCTATGGACAGGTGTCGCTACGCTTCTATAGCGATATGCCCAGTGTGGCGTATATCTCTGTGGAGGACTTCCATTGGATCATGACGGGGGGTGGTGAAAGGATGAAGGTGACGCGTGAGGGCGACCTCTATGAACTGACCACTAAGGGCGGTATGGCTACGGTGGATGTAAAGGCTGACTACCTCAACTCTATGACCTATGCCGGCTTCGTGGATCTGATGTGGATGACGGCTCCGGATCTGGCTCCCAATGCGATGTACGACGGCAACAAGTTTATTAAGTTCGTCAAGTTGGAAAATGTATCGACGTTCATGCCTGTCAGCGACGTTCATCTGGATTTCAGTAAGTATGACATCGACCTGCACGACGATGGCACCAACGTTTATTTCCCCTTTGCGACATTGGCAGACATCTATTCCGACTGCAACTTTCACAATGCTTCCTATCACGATGATCTTGTGATTGTGAGCACCAAACTGGACTTCTTTTCCATCAATACCATAGATCCGGAATTTGCCGCCAAGCCTTATCAGCGGGCTGCAGTGACTTCCGACATGGCTAAGTTCCGTTATCAGGAACTGTGCTTCATGTTCGACAACCTCTTCGGCTACCCGGGTCGTACCATCATGGAGCAGAACGGAATGGCTGAGAAAGGGTTTGACGCCACGTTGGACGTGGTGAAGAATGGACCGATAGTGAAAAAACTGCTGCAATCGACCGACAACATGGACTTTGCCTGGGGCAGGATGGCGATGCAATACCTGATTTATGATGGTGGTCACACTAATTTCAGAGCAACGGTGGGCTTGCCTGCAAACATCGAGAAAGAATACACCGATCGTGTGTTGGCTGCCGCTGGCAGTTATCCTGAGGCGTCAGCCATGTATGAGGAGTGGAATAAGTTGACCGATGAGCACAGCGATTTGGAGAAGAAACTGGAGGACATGCGCAAACAGGCCTATGGCGACGTGATGTATAAGGCCAACAGCGACAAGACCTTGGGGGTGATCATCATCAACACATTTAGTGATCAGGATAATGAAGCCTGGAACAACTATTATGCCAGCCAGAAGACCGATGCCGACTGGCAGGAACTGATGAAGAGTTACAAGAAGGATTGCTTCGTCGGCTTTCTCTATGGACTGCAACAGGCTGTGGCTGACGGCGTGAAGAACCTCGTGCTGGACATCTCTCTCAATGGTGGCGGCTCTACTGACAATGTAGGTGCCGAAGTGGCTCTGCTACGCAAGAACCGAACAGTACAGTTATGGTCGCAGGACGTTCTGGAAGGCTATAACAAGATGGCGACTTACTATGTGGACAGCAATTTCGACGGTGTGTTCGACGAGAAGGATGACACCAATCCCAAATTCGACTGTAGTGGCATGAACATCGGTGTGCTCTCCAGTCAAGTGGCATTCTCGTGTGCTAACCAGTTTCCATCTATCATGAAGGATTACGGATTCCCCATCATGGGTCAGCGTTCGGGTGGGGGAGCCTGTTGTATTCAGGTGATGCAGACAGCCGATGGGCAGAATTTCGCCATCTCAACCTATCGCGACCGTTCCACCTATAAGGATTTCGTCAATAATGATCCGGGCGTTGAACCTACCTTGGGGTATGCCTTTGATTACACCCACTTCTACGATCCTGATTTCCTGAAGAAGATTTTGATTTCTAACTAATATTTCATATAAACATGAAGAAAATCGTATTGATAAGTATGGCAATGATGGCCACTTTGATGATGCAGGCCCAGGGGCTGCAGTACCCCAAGGCTGAGAAAGACGGCACCGTGGATGAATACTTCGGTGTGAAAGTGAGCGACCCCTACCGATGGCTGGAGAACGACACCAGTGCGCAGACAACGGCGTGGGTAGAGGCTGAAAACAAGGTGACGAACGCGTATCTGCAGAAGATTCCCTTCAGGGAGAAGTTGCTGAAACGTCTCACCGAGTTGTCGAGTTATGAGAAGGTCGGTGCTCCCAGAAAGCATCACGGCAAGTGGTATTTCTCACGTAACAACGGCTTGCAGAACCAGAGCGTGATCTACGTGAAGGATCAACTTGATGGTGAGGCACGCGTGTTTCTGGATCCCAACCAACTGAGCAGTGACGGTACGGTGGCACTGAAGGTGCTGAGTTTCTCGCACAACGGGCGCTGGGCTGCGTATGCCATTTCCAGAAGCGGCTCCGACTGGCAGGAGTTTTTCGTGATCGACCTGCAGACGGGTGAACTGACCAACGACCATATTGAGTGGGCGAAGTTTTCTGGGGCATCCTGGCTGGGCGACGGTTTTTACTACAGTGCCTACGACAGACCCACGGAGGGCAAGGAGTTCTCGAATGTGAATGCGGGTATGAAGATCTACTATCACAAGATCGGTACGCCCCAGAGCGAGGATGTGTTGTTCTATCAGAACCCTGCAGAACCGATGCGTTTCTACAGCATCGAGGTGAACGAGGATGAGACGCTGATGTATCTCTCTGAGTCAGGTGCCGGTGCGGGTAACAATCTTTATGTGAGAGATTTGCGTAAGAAGGATGCCGTGTTTATCCAGATGACGAACAACATGGACTATCAGTATGCGCCGCTCTATGCCGAAGACGACTGCTTGTATCTCTACACCAACTTCGATGCACCGAAGGGCCGTATCGTGACAGCCGACATCCATAACCCTGGTGTGAACGACTGGCAGGTGCTGATTCCGGAGCAACAGAACGTGCTGAGTGGTGTGGCAGTGATCGGGCGCCAACTGGTGCTGACGTATTCGCAGGATGCCTGTGATCATGCGTTCGTCTATGACCTCGACGGGAAACTGCGCCATGAGGTGAAACTGCCGACGGTGGGTAGTGTCGGCTTTACGGGTGATGAGAAAGAGCCTGAGTGTTTCTACACCTTCTCCTCGTTCACACAGCCTGGCACCGTGTATCGCTACGATATGGCTACCAACAAGAGTTCGCTCTATACACAGCCCAGTGTGAAGTTCCGTTTGCAGGACTATGAGAGTCGTCAGTTGTTCTTCGAGAGTAAGGACGGTACGCGTGTCCCGATGTTTATCACGTATAAGAAAGGGTTGAAGCGCAATGGCAAGAACCCCGTGTTTCTCTATGGCTACGGTGGTTTCAATATCTCACTGACGCCCTATTTCTCTGCCAATCGTATCCCGTTCCTTGAGATGGGCGGCATCTATGCCCAGGTGAACCTGCGTGGTGGAAATGAATACGGTGAGGAATGGCATCTGGCAGGCACGAAGATGCAGAAGCAGAATGTGTTCGACGACTTTATCGGGGCAGCAGAATATCTGATCCGTGAGGGTTATACCAGCAAGGAGAAACTGGCGATTGTGGGCGGTTCTAACGGTGGTTTGCTGGTGGGTGCCTGTATGACACAGCGTCCTGACCTCTTTAAGGTGGCAATTCCGCAGGTGGGTGTGATGGATATGCTGCGCTATCATAAGTTCACCATCGGCTGGAACTGGGCCAGCGACTACGGCACCAGTGATGACTCCAAGGAGATGTTCGAGTATCTGAAGGGTTATTCACCGCTGCATAACCTGAAACCTGGCACCGCCTATCCGGCAACGCTTGTGACGACTGCAGATCATGATGATCGCGTGGTTCCTGCCCATTCGTTTAAGTTTGCTGCCACGCTGCAGGATTGTCAAGCAGGACCGAACCCCGTCCTTATCCGTATCGACACAAAGGCAGGTCACGGTGGCGGCAAGCCGCTTGCCAAGGTGCTGGAGGAGCAGGCTGATATCTACAGTTTCATCCTTTACAATATGGGTGTGAATTATTAAATGGATTCACTTACCCACGCAAAAGTGATTAAAGATATTTCCTAAGACTTCGTTGGGGGTGATTTGACCGCCAGTGATTTCGGAAAGGGTGTCAAGGGTCAGGCGGAGATCTTCGGAAAGGAGGTCTCCGCTTAATTGTTGTTGCAGACCGTCGATCACGCGTTGTAGATGTGAATGAGCAAGGGTGAGGGCTTCGTAATGACGGGCATTGGTGACGATGATATCCCCCTCTTGTAGTGTGGGAATGTCGGCTGCCTCGTAGATCGCTTGCTCTAATGCCTCTATTCCAGTGCCAAACTTCGCACTGATGGCGATAAATGGCAGATTTAACAAATTGTAACTATTATTATCGTTCTTATCTGATTTATTCTTTAAAACGATAAGTTTTTTGTTTTCAGTTCGTTTCGTTAAATCGTTAATGTCTTCCGTTGAAGGCTCTGTGTCAATCAGCCAGAGTACGATACGGGCTTTTTCGATGGCGGCATAAGTTCGGTTAATCCCGATCTGTTCGATTTCATCGGTGGTCTGTCGGATACCTGCGGTATCGATGAAACGGAAGGTGACGCCGTGGATGTCGATGGTGTCCTCAATGGTGTCGCGGGTGGTGCCATGTATGTCGGATACGATGGCACGATCATCCTTCAGCAGGCGATTGAGGAGGGTGGACTTTCCGACGTTGGTCTTACCGATGATGGCAACGGGGATGCCGTTCTTAAGTGCCTGACCTGTCTCGAAACTACTGGCCAGTCGGAGGATGTGGTTGTCAATAGTTTTTGATAACTCCAGCAACTCGCTACGATCTGCAAACTCCAGGTCTTCGTGGTCGGAGAAGTCGAGTTCGAGTTCTAATAAAGAGGTGAGTTGAAGCAACTGTTCACGAAGGCGTGAGAGTTCTGTGGAGAAGTGTCCTCGTAACTGATTCAGTGCAATATCGTGGGTGGCTTTATTGGAGGATGCGATCAGATCGGCTACGGCTTCTGCCTGAGAGAGGTCCATCTTGCCGTTGAGATAGGCACGCTGGGTAAACTCACCTGGTCCTGCCATCCGACAACCGTTCTGGATCAGGAGTTCCAATACCTTATTTAGTATATAGCGTGACCCGTGACAAGAAATCTCTGCGCTGTTTTCGCCTGTATAAGAGTGGGGGGCTCGGAAGATACTTACCAATACTTCGTCGATGATCTCTGTGCCATCCTTGATATGGCCGTAGTGGATGGTGTTGGGTTGAGCCGAGGAAACATCTTTGGTAAACACGCGGGAAAGGACCTCAATTGACTGAGGACCTGAGACGCGGATGATACCGATGGCGCCACCTGGAGCGGTGGCGAGGGCGCAGATGGTTTCGTTGCTCATTTTTTCTTAGCCCAGGTATTAGCGAGAATGATGAATATCATCAATACCAGAAAGAAGATAACCCCCGATGCGAGATGCACCTGGGGATCAGAACCCAAGAAAGGCTGGACGAAGCAGAATACTGCTGTAATCACACTGACGATTGCCATGATAATACGCAGTCTGTGGATATCAACTTTCCTTTTTTCTTCTTCGCTAGCTGTATTATAGCCTGCTATGAGTTTATCGCCCTTACCCATCAGAAAGATGACGGCAAGGACGATAAAGGCTATTGCAAAAATAATACCTGGAATCATATTCTTTCGAGCACTTTTTCAATCAGTGTATCGATAGAGTTCTTGTACTCGGTATTCATCTTCTTGGCGTAGCGGTTGGCGATGACCATGCAACAGGTCATGGCGCGATGGCCAAGCAACGAGGCGAGACCGGCTACTGCTGATGACTCCATCTCGAAGTTACAGATCTTCATGCCGTCGTATTCGAAGGCCTCGATCTTCTGGTTCTGCTGAGGATCGGCGATGTCGGCACGAAGCACGCGGCCCTGTGGTCCATAGAATCCGCCGCAAGAGATGGTGTAGCCACGAACCATATCGTCGGCTGCTATCTGATTGATGAGTTCTTCGTCGGCAATCGACACATAGGGGGCACCCTTGATGGGATCCCACTGCATGTGCTCCTTAAAGGCCTTTTCCATCTCGACGTCACACACCACGTTACGACCTGCATAGAAATTCAGCAGACCGTCGAAGCCGATGCTCTTGACGGAAGCCACGAAACTGCCTGTCGGGGTGAAGGGCTGCAAACCGCCACAGGTGCCGATGCGTACCATCGTCAGTGTGCGGTGTGAGTCTTTTTCCTCACGGGTGTTATAGTCGATATTGGCTAATGTATCAAGTTCGTTGACTACGATGTCGATGTTGTCACAGCCGATACCATGACTCTGACAGGTGATGCGCTTACCTTTATACATACCCGTGATGGTATGGAACTCGCGACTGCTGACCTCACACTCTTTCGAGTCGAAGTGGTCTGCTACGGTGTTGACACGTGCAGGATCGCCAACGAGGATAATCCTGTCGGCCAACTGCTCTGGCTTCAGATGCAGATGGAAACATGAACCATCGGCATTGATAATCAGTTCTGATTCAGGAAATGTTTTTTTGCTCATAGACTTATTGAATTATTGTTTGTATTATTCTTCTGTGAGTTTATTGTCGGCTTCGAGTGCCCCCCAGATGTTATAGCGTACTTCGGGGTTCAGTGCCTCTAGTTGCTCATAGATCTGTTTCATATCCGTTCGATGCGAGCCCGTCTCGTATGGACAAAGTTTCTGTTGTTTCTCGTAACCCTGCATCTCTGCATAGGTTTTGATGTCGCTTTCTGGTATCAGACAGAGCGGACGGATGATCGTCAAGGGCATCTTGCGCATCTTCAGTCTGACGGGCATCGTAGAGAAGTGGGCCTGAAAGGTGAGATTCATCAGCGCCGTGTGGATGATATCATCCAGATGATGCCCTAAGGCGATCTTGTTGCAACCCAGTTCCTGCGCGAGGTTGAAGAGTTGTTTGCGACGGTTCCACGAACAGAGGAAACAAGGCTGTTTCTGTTTGCGCGATGTGCCATCGACCTCAAAACGCGTCGTTCTCACGTGGAGTGTAACACCCAGATCGGAGCAGAACTGTTGCAGATAACTGGTGTCGGTCTCGTAATGGATGTTCTCCATTCGCACGTGGATCGCTTCGACAGTGAATCGTGGGTGTTGGATCTGGGCACGCTTGGCCAGAAGTTCTGTCAGTAGGAGTGAGTCCTTGCCACCAGAGAGTCCCACGAGTATCTTGTCATCATCTTCTATCAGATGATAAGTAGCCATCGCCTTGACGAACCGCTCTTTCAAACGGTGTTCAAGGCGACGGCTCTCTATCGATTGATTATTGCTCTCCACGCAGATGCTTGTCCATGTTCAGGGCAGCACGACGACCATCGCCCATAGCGAGGATCACGGTAGCACCACCACGAACGATGTCACCACCAGCGAAGATCTCACTGCGAGAAGACTGCATCTCCTCACTGACAGCAATCGTGTTCTTGCGACCAAGTTCGAGACCTGGGATTGACTTCGGCACGAGTGGGTTGGGGGATACACCAACAGCCACAATCACCTGATCAACATCGAGTGTCACCGTCTTGCCCTCTACGGGAACAGGACTGCGACGACCTGATGCATCGGGCTCACCCAGTTCCATCACCTGCAGCACAGCCTGCTTCACGGCACCTGTCTCATCGGCGATGTACTCAATCGGATTGTGCAGCGTGAGGAAGTTGATGCCCTCTTCCTTGGCGTGCTTCACCTCCTCCAGACGAGCAGGCATCTCCACCTCAGAACGACGATAAACCAGAGTTACCTCAGCACCCAGACGCTTGGCAGTACGACAAGAGTCCATAGCGGTGTTACCACCACCTACCACGAGTACACTCTTAGCAGGATTCAGCGGGGTATCAGTGGTAGGATTAGCAGCATCCATCAGGTTTACACGGGTCAGATACTCGTTGGAAGACATGATGTTAATGCTGTTCTCACCAGGGATGTTCATGAAGTTAGGCAGACCAGCACCAGAGCCTACGAAGATGCCCTTGAAGCCCTGTGCCTCCAGTTGCTCGACAGAAATCGTCTTACCAACGATCACGTCTGTCTGGAAGTGTACACCCATTTTGGCGAGGTTCTCGATTTCCACATCTACAATCTTGTTGGGCAAACGGAACTCGGGGATACCATACTTCAGCACACCACCGATCTCGTGCAAGGCCTCGAAGACATAGACATCGTAACCCTTCTTCACCATATCGCCAGCGAACGAAAGACCTGCAGGACCTGAACCTACGACAGCAATCTTGATGCCGTTGGAAGGTGCGATCTCAGGCAGAGAGATGTTACCACTCTCACGTTCGAAGTCGGCTGCGAAACGCTCCAGATAACCGATAGCCACAGCGGGCTCGTTCATCTTCAGGTGGATACACTTGCTCTCACACTGTTTCTCCTGCGGACAGACACGACCACAGACAGCGGGGAGGGCAGAGGTGTTCTTCAGCACCTTGGCAGCAGCCAGGAACTGACCACGCTCGATATTCTTGATGAATGAGGGGATATTGATATTCACTGGACAGCCCTCAACACAAGAAGGTTTGGCGCAGTCGAGACAACGTTTGGCCTCTGTCATTGCCATCTCCTTGGTGAGACCGATATTGACTTCCTCCGTACGGGTGGTAGCACGATACACGGGATCGAGTTCTGGCATGACGACACGCTCAATCTGCGTGCGCTCCTTGGGCTTCATGCTCTGCTGCAACTCCTTACGCCATGGGGCGTTACGATCTGTCAGCACCTCGATACTATCATTGGTAGGATCGGCATCCATCACCACATCAGTGGCCTTTGAAGCCTTGACGGAAATGTCGGAGTCGATGGAATCCAGATGCTCCTCGTAGTGGGCCAACTCCTCCTGCTCCTCACGCTTGAAGGTTCCCATACGCTTGAACATCTCGTCCCAGTCAACGAGGGCGCCATCAAACTCAGGACCATCGATGCAGACGAACTTAGTCTTGCCACCAATCGTGAGTCGGCAGGCACCACACATACCTGTACCATCCACCATAATCGTGTTCAGTGATACCTCACAGGGAATATTATGCTTCTGAGCAGTGAGGTTAGAGAACTTCATCATAATTGGAGGTCCGATGGCAAACACCTTGTCAACATGCTCCTGTTCGATGAACTTCTCGATACCAACGGTTACCACACCTTTCTCACCGTAACTACCGTCATCTGTCATGATGATCACCTCGTCGGAACTCTCACGAACCTTATCCTCTAAGATGATGAGATCCTTCGAACGACCAGCCATCACACTCAGGATGCGGTTGCCGGCAGCCTTCAAAGCCTGGATGATAGGCAGCATCGGGGCAACACCCAGACCACCACCTGCACATACGACGGTACCATAGTTCTCAATCTTCGTGGGATTACCCAGAGGACCTACCACGTCAGTTACATAGTCACCTGCATTCAGGGCGCAGAGTTTCTTAGAAGAAAGACCTACCATCTGGACTACCAGTGTGATCGTGCCTTTCTCGATGTCAGCGCCAGCAATGGTCAGTGGCATACGCTCACCTTTCTTACCTACGCGTACGATGACGAAGTTGCCAGCCTTACGGCTCTTGGCAATCAGCGGAGCCTCAATCTCAAAAAGGAAAACCTTCTCAGAGAACTGCTCTTTTCTAACGATTTTGTTCATAAGTATTTGCATTGTTTCTGATTAATCGATGATGTCGCATCCCATATAGGGTACGAGGGCAGCAGGAACCTTGATGCCGTTCTCGGTCTGGTTGTTCTCCAACAGGGCTGCCACGATGCGGGGCAATGCCAGAGCCGAACCATTCAGCGTGTGACAGAGTTCGGTCTTCTTGGTGGCTGCATTACGATAGCGGCACTTCAAGCGGTTGGCCTGATAGGTGTCGAAGTTGGATACAGATGAAACCTCCAGCCAACGACCCTGAGCCTCTGAATAAACCTCGAAGTCGTAGCAGATTGAACTGGTGAAACTCTGGTCACCGCCACAAAGCAACAGGATACGGTAGGGCAGTTCGAGTTTCTTCAACAGACCTTCCACATGCTCCAGCATCTCCTTGTGGCTCTCCTTCGAGTGCTCAGGCTTGTCGATGCGGACAATCTCAATCTTTGAGAACTCATGCAGGCGGTTCAGACCACGCACATCTTTACCGTAAGAACCTGCCTCACGACGGAAGCACTCTGTGTAAGCGCAGTTCTTGATAGGCAGATCCTTCTCATCGAGAATCACGTCGCGATAGATATTCGTGACAGGTACCTCAGCCGTAGGAATCAGATAGAAGTCATCCACCTCACAGTGGTACATCTGACCTTCCTTGTCAGGCAACTGACCTGTGCCGTAACCAGAAGCAGCGTTTACGACTGTCGGCGGCATGATCTCGGTGTAGCCACTCTTGCGGGCCTCGTCGAGGAAGAAGTTGATGAGGGCACGCTGCAGACGGGCTCCCTTGCCGATATACACGGGGAAACCTGCACCAGTGATCTTCACACCCAGATCGAAGTCGATGAGGTTGTATTTCTTGGCGAGTTCCCAGTGGGGCAGGGGATTCTCAATACCCAACTTAGGATTTACGTCCCAGTTGCCTACGGTATCATTTTCTGTACATTCCTTCAGGTTTGACTTCACCACGTGGTTGTCTTCGGCAGCCTTACCCTCTGGCAC
>JAEEGI010011017.1_pt1 | contig 19578 bp, 12 predicted proteins | sample 8958751 | NCBI WGS metagenome assembly JAEEGI01 (sample SAMN16246545, study PRJNA631951) | gut metagenome | biome: gut microbiome; feature: rumen; material: KS-attached | host: Bos | place: Iran: Karaj | collected 2018-10 | reverse complement strand
TTTTCTGGTTGCCTTTGTGTAGGATTTTAGGTCGTGAAAGACTTCCAGGGCTTTTTTCTTCTGCTCTTCCGTGTATGGCATGATGCGTCCTCTAGTTGTGTCCAACTATTCGTCCGCATCCCCAATTTTGACTTCAAGTCCGATGCCGGATATGAGGATATTAGATCCGATATTTCATGGCGGTCAAGTTGAAACCGAAAATCATCGTCAAATTTTTCAATATTATTTTTGACCTGTTGGTTGAAAACCTTTTTGTCATACCCGTAAATTTCGGCCAAATCGGAATCAAGCATCACCTTGACGCCGCGGATTGTGTAAATTCGCGACTTTAGGAAGCTTTCGTCTATCAGGGAGAAATCGGACTTGCCAGCTGGCAATACATTTTTCGCGCTCATACAAAAAAACCTCCGCTTACAGGCGAAAGAAGCAAAGGGTTGACTACTGCACAAATATACACTATTTTAAAAAATTGTCAAGGGGGTGATTGTGACTTTTGAAAGGAACAAAAAAAAGCAGCGGCTTGCGCTGCTTTATAACAATCTATTTTTCAAATATCAAGGAGATTAATTGTCAAATAGAATACAAACAGATTCAGTGACTATTATTCGATCTTACATTCAATTGAATTGTTCCGACGGAATCCTTGCTGTATTCAATATCGTATGATTGATTGTATTTTAGCTCAATATTCTCTGTTTTTAAGTAAAGTTGCGAATCGTCCTTTTTTTTATTTGACGTGAAAATAAAAATACACATGAAAATGATTGCAAAAAGCGTCGCTGCTGTCATTGCTATCCATGGTATCATCACATGTTTGTTGTAAATCAATTCTTCATTTTTATCCCATGTTTTGTTTACGATTGTATTTATACACCAAATAGAAGTGAGCAACGCGATGCAATACGATATAAAGGATGTCCAAAAACATGCGCCAAGATTTTCAACAAACCTTGAATAAACTATTAAGCCTGCGCCAAACGCACTAGAAATTGTAAATGTTAATTTGACACTTTCTACAAGATGCTTTGTAGCCTCTTTTTTATTATCTTCCATATTTAAACTCTCTGACATAACGATTTATTTTCTCCTACAGGGGTATGCATCACAAAATAAAAATTGTTGCTTCATAGATTCGGTGATTGCTTTAAAATCTTCTTCGAGCAAAATAACATTTCTTCTTGACTGCCTAGCATAATAGACGGTCCACTGCTCTGTGATTTTTCTCAATCTCATTCTATGGGCAGCTTCTACTTCGCGAACAACCTGATGTCTTTCAAACGTGGTCAAAGCGTTCGCCTGATGTTTTCTTATGTCATTGTCAATATAATTTTGAACAGCGTCCAAATCAAATGTATGCAATATTTGCTTCTTTTGATAATCTGATATTTTCAATCCTAAAGATCTTGATTTTTCTTGAAAAACATGTTCAACAAAAGATTTAACATCCATAATGACTCCGTTGTTTTCAATAATTTAGTAAAAAAAAATATTTTTGTTAAGTTGTAAACAAATTTTAGGTAAATTTGTAAAAAAAGCGCATAACCCCCATTATGAGAAGATAGAGGACGAACCTTTTGAAATACCCGAAAATTGGTGCTGGACGAAATTTGGGGATTGTATAAATGTTATTAATGGGAAAAATCAATCTGCCGTCATCGATCCCGAAGGACACTTCCCAATTTATGGAAGCGGAGGAATTATGGGACGGGCAAATAGCTATTTATGTCCGGAAAATTGTACAATTATTGGTAGAAAGGGTTCGATAAACAATCCAATATTTGTGTCTGAAAAATTTTGGAATGTTGACACGGCTTTTGGCTTGTGTCCGTCTGGAATAGTTTTGCCTAAATACTTGTATTTCTTTTGCTTATGGTTTGATTTTTCTACGCTTGATAATAGCACCACTCTTCCTAGCTTGACTAAAACAAGTATTCAACAAATACCATTTGTTTTGGCGCCATTAAAAGAGCAATCTCGGATTGTTGCAAAGATTGAAGAGCTGTTTTCTACGCTAGACCAAATGGAGAGAAATCTCGTCTAACAACGCAAAGATTTCTTCAATTTTATCCACGATTCTTTTCTGCTCTGCTAACGGCGGCAGCGGAAACTCTAAATCGTAAATTGTGTGAGGCTTTAATTCTTTTTGATTTGTAGACCCCTCACCATTTTCTTCCAAATAAGTCTGTTTGTTTTTCAAAAAGCAATAAAGATAATAGGGGTTGACATAAACAGATCGAATTGTTGTTACATGGCTATCAGGAACAATTCCTTTTATATTTTGAGGTAAATCCACATTGAAATAACCCACACGCCCTAAAGTTCCTGTACCCGTTGAGTTGATGACGACATCACCTTTTTGCAGAAATTCTTCTTCAGGATATTTATTTAGCGTTGATTCATCCAAATAAAGAGCTTTCTCCAATGAAACTGGTCCATCTTTTTGATTACATTTTTGAGCAAACACCAATACATTGCTTTGCTCGATATATTTAGGCGACTTCCCTCTTTTTATCGGTTTGCACACATCCCCAAGTCTTGTCCATTCCCAGGAAGTAGGGATTTCAAAGGGAATATCGGTCAACTTCTCATAATGGGGGTTATCACGTGTTATTCGTTCTAACAAAACGCTGGCGGGTTCGTCGGTTTTGTTTTGGGATACGAGTTTTCCGTGAATGGCGAGATCGAGGATCTTTTGGCGGGCTTGTTTAATATGAGTTTTTAGGAGTTCTTTGTTATTTTCAATGGAATCGATTTCGGCGAAGGCTTCTTGAATTTTTTCAACAATACGCTGTTGTTCTGCTAACGGAGGGAGAGGAAAACGCATATTTTGTGTTTGAGTCAAAGAAATATTTTCTTGACCGGCGGTTCCCTTTGTGTTAATCGCATTTATTTCATCCATTTGCAATAGAAAATAACGAATGTATTGATTCATTAAATTCGTGCAAAAATGGGCTCGAATTAAAACAGCAGCTTGATTAAAATTACATTCAGGGAGTGACTCAGGAACTAACGCAACCTTTCCAAGCGGAGGTCCAACAATGTTCATTATAACATCGCCAGGTTTGGCTTTGGATCTTGCTAACTTACCTTCGTGAATTTCTCTTTTGATATATTGGGGTTTGTATTCGAAATCAATTTGTTGATTTCTCAAATTATACATTTTTAAATAAGGAACACCACTTTCAACAAAACAATCTTTTGATGGGGTGCTTCCAGATGCAATATAAGCAACATCCCCCAGCCTCACCCATTCCCAATTCGCAGGAATTTCAAAGGGAGCCTCGTTTTTATCGAAGGGGATGATTTGCCCTGAATCCTTCAACTTTTTACCCTTCGGCTGGCTCAGGGAACTTTTTGCACCAGCAATTTCTTTCAACAAGTCGGCAGCGGTGCCGTCACTTTTGAGTTGCTGCGTAAGTTTTCCACGGATGGCAAGGTCGAGGATTTTTTGCTTCAGGAGTTTTGTGTTCATCCGTCGATTCCCTTGAGCATCTTGGCAAGTTTTTCGGAATGGGCAGCAATTTCCTTCGCTTTGTCCTTGATACTTGTAAGAAGGTCCGCAAGTGTGACGTCTTCGATATCGTCTTTGTCCTTGATCCAAGTAATGTCGAGACTCGTCTTGTCACGTGCAAGGAGTTCCTTAACTCCATACTTGCGCCAGCGTTCTGTCGGATTTTCTTCGCTCCAGGTTTCCTTGCGTTTAGTAGCTGTATAGCACTTGACAAAATCATCAAGATCGCTACGCTTTAAAGGTTTAGATGCCTGTGTGTGCTTTATGCCGGTGCGGTAATCATAGAACCAAGTTTCCTTGGTTTCACCACCCTTCTCAAAGAAAAGCACGTTAGTCTTGACTCCGTTCGCATAAAAGATTCCCGTGGGCAAACGTAAAATGGTATGCAAGTTAAAGTCCTTAAGCAGTCGTTTGCGAAGCGGTTCTCCAGCAGCATCAAAAAGCACATTATCCGGGAGTACCACACCTGCACGGCCACCATTTTTAAGCAAAAGCATGATATGCTGCAAAAAATTCAACTGATTGTTGGTCGTGGTTATATAAAAATCAGAGCGTTTTGCACTAATATCCACACTTCCCGCCGGACGCGTTCCAAACGGCGGATTCGCTAAAACTACATCTACGAGTTTTTCAGGAGCATTTTCAAGAGAATCCGCTTTGTGAATAGGGGTAGAATCCACACCAATTCCATGGAGATACATATTCATAGATGCGAGCGTCACCACCAACGATGTATTGTCGTTTCCGCAAAGGAGCTCATTGTTCAATTTCTTGAGTTTCGCCTTTTCGTTAGTTTGAGCCGACATGTAGTCGTGCGCAGCAAGCAAAAATCCTCCCGTTCCACAAGCAGGATCGCAAACGGATTCGGTTATCTTAGGTTGAACACAATCGATAATTGCCTGAATCAACGGCCGTGGCGTAAAGTACTGTCCGGCTCCGCTTTTCTTGTCTTGTCCATTCTTCTCAAGGATGTTTTCGTAGATGGCTCCCTTGAGATCGCCTTCTAAAAGCCAAGTTTCGCCATCTACCATAGACACTAGCTTACTCAAATAGACAGGAGTATTCACCTTGTTTTGAGCATCCACAAAAATAGTGCCGATAAGTCCTTGTTGCTTGCTTAACTTTTCCAGAATGGAATTGTATTTATCGACAAGGTCAGTTCCTTTCATTTGAACAGCAAGCAAATCTTTCCATTCGCACCCCTTGGGGAGTGCGCTTTCAACGCCAATCATCTCAACCTTTTCACTGTCCATTTTCAAGAATAAGAGATAGGTGAGTTGCGTTATATAATCTGTGAAACCTACACCTGCTGACGAGAGAACGGCAGCCATATTCCATACTTTCTTGACAAGAGATTGTTCACTTTTTCCGCCTTGCGTAGCGGAGGGAGTTATTTTCTTGGGCATGTTATGCAGCCTTTATCTGTAGCAAGAATTTGGAAAGATAATCCAATTCTTTATCTGCTTTTGCTGGAGAGTAAATGTTTATGGTCTGAACGGCCAATGTTTGGTCGAATTCAAAAAGGTCCTTTCGACTAGTACATCCATTCTGCGCAACATATTGCGCCACTTTTCGAAGTACTTCAACCTGAGCGGGGGTGAAATTACGCGGAGTATCGCCCATTTGCTGACCCACGTATAGCCCGAATCGCTTAGCGGCAATGCCCTGAATCGATTGGAGCGTTTCTGTACGACCAAGCGCATAACGCACGAGCTGAATCAAATTGGTAATGGATTCTATTTCGTTTTTCCCCTTAAGTGGGATCACCATTTTATGGTTCTCTGAAGCGAATACATGGTAATAATCCCACAGAAGCGGAATCCGGAACATTTTGCTTTCGATGAGGAGCTTCTGTTGCAAGTCACAGAGCATTGAATTGGTAATACTCTGTGATTCGTCGTGATAGATAATGCGCAACGCCTCAATTTCATCGGCGTGATCGTGGATGTATTTCTCAAATGCAGAAGTATGCTTTAGGGCGTCCTCTTCTAAAAATTCTGAATAGATAACGCGGTCTTCGCCGGGATTCAAGATGGACAAATAACCCGCATGAAGTTCCGACAATTTTGCGCGGGCATTATTGTTATTTATAAGCGGCGATGCCAATTTTCGACGTTCCAAATTTGGCTCGTTTATGTTAATATATTCGGGCAACAAGTTCTTTTCAAAAGCCTCAAAAATCGTCAATGAAAAATCACGCAGTGTAAAGCCTGCAATTTCACGAAACTCAGCATTGTGTTCATCGTTTGTGCGATTGTAAATAGTTGAGCACTTTTCAGCAAGCAGTTCCAGGTTTGCGTCGCTGACTTCGCCATGGGAAATTCGCTCTAAAAGTGCGCTCAATTTAAGTGGTTTTTTGTTAGAAGACTCGTCACAAGCTGTTGGAGTATTTTTTTCACTTTGAGAAACTCCCACGGCATCCAAAAGAACAAAACTTTCTTTTGTATCTGCGTTTGGAGTTACTGTACGCAACAGGTCATCACTCACACTTCGACAACCGCGCCCCTTCATCTGCGTATAAAGGACATCGGAATGGACATCACGCATGAATGCGACAATTTCCAACGGTTTCACGTCGGTACCCGTTGACACAAGCGTTACCGTCACGGCGATTCTAAAGTTCTTGTCGTTATTAAAAGCCCTAATACGATCATTTGGTTTTTCAACAGAGCAAGTTATCTCTTGCACAAAACCATCGGGTACATGGCCTTCAGGGAATTTTTCTGCAAAGACACGCTCGATTGTTTCAATAATGTTTAGCGCATGCTGACGGTTCTTCGCAAAGAAAAGCGTCTTAGGAATGTAGCGATAATCAGGCTCGCCATTTTCTGGAATGCGATTCGGGAAAAGCCTCTCGAAGACCACATCGCGGAATTCGGTTATAACTTTTTCAATTTGGGTAGGATTTACCACACTGCGGTCAAGTTCTGTGCTTGTATAAACAGAAGATGTGGCTTGAATTTTGGTTTTTGTCTTACCAGTCTTTTTCGTTACTTCGGTAACTTTATCACCTTCACTTATTAAGCCTCCACCTTCAGTAACTTCCGTCTTGATTCGATAAGTCCGCGGCGGAACATTGATCCCGTCTGCATAAGATTGCTCTTTCGAATACTTATAAGTAGCCTTGTTTACATTATTGAAAAATGCGTAAGCTTGAGGTGTCGGAGTTGCCGTAAGACCGATGATACGGGCTTTATTAAAATATTTCAGCACCTTACCCCAACGACTATAAATGGAACGATGACATTCATCCACAATGATTGTGTCGAAAAAGTCCTGAGACAACTTTAAGTCATCACCCAATTCTACTTCGGGCTCATCGTCATTCTCTTCTGCAAAGAATTTTTCTTCTTCCTCAGCTTCATCGATAGAGTCGTCGTTATCGGGCTCGCCTTTCAATATTGAGAACAACCGCTGGATTGTACAAATGCAGACATTTGCCTTGGAAAGTCTCCGCATATCGTCAGGATTATCCACATTAAAATGGCGTGGACGGAGGACGCTGTAAATCTTGTTAAAAGCTTCGCCATTTTCAGTAAGTCGAAAGGTGCCAAATTCTCCTTCGGTCTGCACACCCAAGTTAGTGCGATCCACCAAATAAAGAATCCTTTCTGTATGCATGTAATTCAGCTGACGATAGCACATCATACATGCCGTGAAAGTCTTGCCTGCACCTGTAGCAATATCCAGCAGAACACGACGTTCGCCAAATTTAAAAGCACGCTCCACGGCTGCAATCGCTTCACGCTGACAAAGGCGCAAACTGTTTGGCCCCACAGGAGGCAATACCGGAAGTGCAGCAAATTCGCTATCAATCTTAAGATTGTGTTCACGCGCCAGTTTTACGAGTTGTTTAGGAGTGAACAATTTCTTGATAGGTTCAAATTCACTTGTCGGGTCAAGCGTATTACGGAAAAACAACTTGTCGCCGTCACTCATAAAAAGGAAAGGCAACGGATTAGCCCATGCTCGATCCCAAGGAAGGGTTCCAACAGAATACTTTGCCACCTGTTCCGCAACACATGCTCCCAAATCCTTGCCTAGACGTTTTGCTTCCAAAACACCGATGGCTTTGCCGTCCAAATAAAGCTGGTAATCGGCCCTATTATTTCCCTTAGTCAGCGCTTCCTCGAGAGCCTGTGCATAGGGTACGTCTTGATACTCCGAACGTGGTATAACTGCCCAACCTGCTGCGGCGAGCATTTCATCTATCAATACACGAGCGTTCTCTTCGGGCTTTAAAGACGCCATAAATCTGTGTATTAAAATTACATAATTTTTAAAAAAAGAGATGTCCGCCTTAGTTCGACAAGCCCACCACAAGTCGTGGGTATGGCAAAGTAGGGGGGGGGGAGAGGGAAAAGTAACCTTGAAGTATTTTCTGGCCGCTTTCCTGGCCATTTTTCTAGCCGCCTTTCAGTGACCTTTTTTTCGTTTCTAGATTTTTTGTAACGGCTTGTGTTATAATTGTTATTTTACTGGTAAATAGGGGTAATCTGGTGAAAAAGATAACGTACAAAGCGAATGTTGTATATGCAATAAAACCCATTGTTTTATTTATTTGTTCGCTTGCGGATATATGCCTTTTGTTTGACATATTCGTTTTGGGGAGAGCCGTATAAGATTGAAAAAAACGAAGAGTCAATTGGGTAAAAAGATTTTGTACTTCAAAAAGAAATATCGCTCCTATAGGGTCTATGAATCAATCTTTCCCGAAGTAGTGAAAACCATGGAGTGTATTTATTTTGATGAGTCCGAAGGCTCCGCTAAGGAATCTTGAATCTAGGATTTTATGGAAAGAAAATAATGTTCAAACTAGATGAGTATAAAAAGCAAAATATTGTTATAGGGATTTTGTGCTTTCTTTTTGGATGTCTTTTAGTTTTTTTTAGGTAGTAATGATTTTATTGTTAATGGATATTATGTGCCTAAAGATGTGACGGTAATTTGCCTTATACCTGGAAGAGGTGAGAGGAGTTACCTTGTTATCCCTGCATATCTGAATGCTGGTGTTTTTATCCGTTTTTTCTTTACTTTGCTTTTGGCTTGCATCAGTGTGGTCGCTTCCGTTTTCTTTGGCAGGAAATATCATCGGAAAGGGTATGGTAAAGAGCAAATCATCGCTTATATATCTGCTTATATCGTGATTTTTATCGCATGTTCGGTATATTTGATTATGCTTTACCCGATCCTGTTTGTAGATTAAAACGACAAGGGATCAAAGTTTAAAGGAGATCCCCGCCCGGAGGCGGGGATGACAAATTAGGGGAGGATTGCTTCGGGGCGATTCGCCTCTCGCAATGACGCGTGTTTAGGATGACTCCAAAAAATAAAGTTCACTTCGGCGGTTCGACAGGCTCACCGACCTTCGTGAACTTTATCTTCTCTCGTCTCTCGTCTGTAGCTCGCGCAGCGAGCGTCCTCTCGTCTAATACCTATAGTGATCCGCCTTGTACGGGCCTTCGACGGGCACGCCGATGTAGTCGGCCTGGGCCTTGGTGAGGGTCGTCAGGTGGACGCCGAGCTTTTCCAAGTGGAGGCGTGCGACCTTTTCGTCGAGGATCTTCGGGAGCGTGTACACAACACCGCTTTCGTACTTGATGCCGGCGACAGTCTGCTTGCCCTGAGCGTTGAGCCAGAGGTCGATCTGCGCGATGGTCTGGTTCGTGAAGGAGGCACTCATCACGAAGCTCGGGTGACCGGTGGCGCAGCCGAGGTTCAGCAGGCGGCCTTCGGCGAGCACGAGGATGCTGTGGCCGTCGGGGAAAATCCATTCGTCGTACTGCGGCTTGATTTCGTTCCTCTTGATGCCCGGAATCTTCTTGAGGCCGGCCATGTCGATTTCGTTGTCGAAGTGGCCGATGTTGCCGACGATGGCGCGGTGCTTCATCTTGCTCATCTGCGCGGCGGAGATGATGCCGGTGTTGCCGGTGGTGGTCACGAAGATGTCGGCATAGCCAACGACTTCGTCGAGGGTCTTGACTTCGTAGCCTTCCATTACGGCCTGGAGTGCGCAAATCGGGTCGATTTCGGTGATGATCACGCGGGCGCCCTGGCCGCGGAGGGACTGGGCGCAGCCTTTACCCACGTCGCCGTAGCCGCACACGACTGCGATCTTGCCGGCCATCATCACGTCGGTGGCGCGGTTGATGCCGTCGATGAGGGAGTGGCGGCAGCCGTAGAGGTTATCGAACTTGGACTTGGTCACGGAATCGTTCACGTTGATGGCCGGGAACTTGAGGCGGCCGGCCTGGGCCATCTGATACAAGCGATGCACGCCGGTAGTGGTTTCTTCGGAAACGCCGCGGAGAGCTTCGCGGGCGCGGGTCCACTGCTTGGGGTCCTTCTCGAAAATCTTCTTGCAGGTGGCGAGGAACACGCCCCATTCTTCGCTGTCGGTTTCCGGGTTGAATTCGGGCACCTTGCCGGCGTCTTCGAATTCGGCGCCGCAGGTCACGAGCATGGTGGCGTCGCCACCGTCATCCACGATGAGGTCGGCGGTCTTGCCGTCGGGCCACACGAGGGCGCGGGCGGTGTTTTCCCAGTAGTCTTCCAAGGATTCACCCTTCCAGGCGAACACGGGCACGCCCTGCGGGTTCTCGATCGTTCCCTTCTTGCCTACCACGACGGCGGCGGCAGCGTTGTCCTGCGTGCTGAAAATGTTGCAGCTGACCCAGCGCACGTCTGCACCGAGGTCCACCAGCGTTTCGATGAGGATGGCGGTCTGCACGGTCATGTGGAGGCTGCCCATGATGCGGGCACCGGCGAGCGGCTTCTTGCCGGCGTATTCCTTGCGGAGAGCCATGAGGCCCGGCATTTCGGTTTCGGCGAGGTCGAGTTCCTTGCGGCCTTCGATCGCGAGGTTGATATCCTTGATTTTGTATTCCATAAGTATTTCCTTTAAAATTCTATTTATGCGTAAATATAGTTATATGCATAAATATGGTCAAGCCCCAAATGTAATATGGGGTGTATGGATCCTTCGCTCCCTGAGGTCGCTCAGGATGACGTTTATTTCTTGACGCAGCGGATGGTGAGGTATGTCTGCTGGGTGAATGCGGCTGGTTCTGTGTCGGGATACGGAGTCAAGTATGTTTGCGGGTCGGTGTAGTATCCAAAAAATTCAACTTCGTAATAAGTGACTCTGGCGATAAGCCGCTGATTATCCTTGTTTGTCTCGTTCATCCAGAAGAGGGCGGTGTACCCTTGCCAGGGCGAATAGGGCTGATCGGTATCAATGATTCTCCCGGTCAGTATAAAGCTCAGGCCGTAGGTATCGGGTGCGGAGTATTCGCTCCCTGTGCCGCCGAGTTGCGAAATGTTTTTCGATGTTTCCGGTTGACTTGTCCCGAGCGAGAGTATGTCGCTGGAATCGGGGAGGCTCCAACCTTCGGGGCATACCTTGTCTGCGACGTTCACGCTGTAGTATCTTCCAACGTTCTTGCAACTGTCATCGAGGCAGCGTGTTTCCTTCGCGAGTTCGTCTTCGGCAAATCCGGCGTACTTCATGTTTTCCGCAATCCATGTACGGCCCTTGAATTCCACCGTGTGGTATGCGTAGTTGTCGCGCGGGTCCGTAAAGCTCCCGTAATCTATTTTCGGGTTGAAGTAGTATTCCGCCGGGTAGTCGGTATGCCATTCATACGTGGGGCGCCATGTCTTGTTGTAGCAGATGTATTCGACGTACCCGGTGATATTTTTGTCCTGGATTTTGATGCGCTTGTTGTCGGTATCGCAGGGCCTGTTGTAGAATTCGCTCCAGTTCCCGTCCTGGCAAACGTAGTACATGTTCGGGTCATTTTCGCTCTGTTTTGTTTGCCCGTCGGTAGTGCATTCTGCCTTCGACATTTCGATGTCGTTCTGGTTTGCGTAATCCCAGCCTTCGTCCATGCAGGGGGCATTAGAATTGTAGAAGTCGTAATGCCTGCAGAAGTGTTCCTTACGACACACATAGGCTTTGGTCGGGTAATTTGGGCTCATGTACAGTTTACCGTGCTTATCGCAGGGCACGTCGAAGGTTTCCGCATCGATAGTTTCTGCTTCGTACCAGCCCGAGTCAAGACTGCATACAAACGATTTGCTGATGGGCTTGCCCCCATATAAGATATACTTGCCTTCCTTATTGCAGGGGTTATTATACGTGTAAACCTCTTTTTCGGTGGGGGCGTCCCAACCTTTTTCGCGGCATATAAAGCGGATGTTCCCGATGCCAATGGTATCGGCGATGTATTCCCCTATGCGGATGGAGTCTTTCAGCGCTTGGGTACAATAGGGAATGTCAAAGCACTTGCGTGCAACGTTGTTTATAACGCCTGTGGGCATGGGGCGCGAAAAGCCGCCGGCACATCCCTTGGGGGTGTATGCGGTATTGTCGTAGAGAATGTAGCTCGGGAATGTACTTGCCGAATATATGGTGGAGACGCTATTTTCCCGGAAACGACTCAGATTGCTAAAGTTGCAATAATGTTTTTTCTCGAGGGTTCCGGTTTTTGCAAAGGCTTCCGTCACTTCTTTGAAGAACGTGGACTTTGTGGTTCCGCCGAAAATGTAGTCGAGCGTGTAGTCGATGTGCTTGGATGAAATATCGGGGCGTTCGCGGATGAGCGTGTCGATGCCGATGGCGCTGAACAGTTCCCACTTGGCGATGGTGTCTGCTTCTATTTTGGATTTGCCTTGTGCAACTAGTGTCGCGATGCGGCCTGCGAGAACGCTGTCGAGGGTGATGAGGTTGACTTCACCGGTGATGATTGTGGTGGTGTCAAAACTGCCCCAGCCGCTCATGCCGCCTACTCCGCATCCACCCATGCCGCCGCCACCGCCGCCGCCGAATCCTTCACCGTATTGACGGATTGTTGTGTCGATGGCGATGTTGACGAGTATAGAAGAACTTGTCTTTGGCGTGGTTGCGCTAGACGAAACTCCCGAAACGGATGATCCAGGATTCTGCGATTCTCCTACGCTCGAAGAACTTTCGGCGATGTCCGAAGAGCTCTGTTGTGCGAGCGTATTTTCGTCTTCTACGGTTCCTGCGACATCGTCTGTGCAGGCGAAAAACGCGATGGAGCATGCAAGAATAAAGTATTTCATCTTGCTCATGGCTGTCTCCCTTTTTTACAAACTCGTTTATTTACTTTATCTGTCAATGGAAAAAGTTGCAGGTTCAGGCGGTAAACTTGGTTGATGTTCTGGCATTCGCGTGCGATGTCAATCACTTTTTTGCGACAGTCGTTGATGACGTCAACGATGCGTGCGTAGGCGGATTCATCGATGCCCATGGTGACGCCCGAAAAGTTGCGCTCAATGACGGAGTCTCTTTCGATGGATTTTTCGGCAAGTGCTGCCATGTTCTTGTTCATGGAGCGGATGGCAAGCGGAATGGATGTCTTGGAGCCTTTTAAAGATTTTTCAGTTTGTTCGTAAGAGCCTTTGCCTGTTTTTACGAGGAGTCCGGATTTTACCAAGAACTGCAAAATTTCGCGGACGTCTAGCGCCGATGTTTTTTCCTTGATTTTTCCGGCGATTTCGCTGGGGTCTGCGTCTGGCATCAAGGGCGCGAGTTCACGCACGATGGGGCAGGCGGGTGTCTCGTAAAAGTGGAATGTGTCCGCGTCGATAATGCGGATTTTGTTCATACTCGCTTCGCGCCCGAGAGCGCGAAGAGCCTCCCCCTTTTCATCGGCATTCTTCGCGTTCCCGAATTTGACGAGAAGCCTGAAATAGTTGTAGTCGAAACCTTCTAACCCCATGGCTCGTGCTACTTTCTCTACTCCGGGCTTGCTCAGGCGCGTTTTCCCGTCGCAGACCAATTTGAGGTACGTCGGGGATACAAAACCGGCAAGGCTTGCAAATTCACGCCAAGTGAAATACGATGTCCTCTTACGTTCTTCGTAAAAGTCGCGCATGTAGATGCGGTAATCGTTATACTCGGTGATGGGATTCATGATAAAAAAATATTACAAAATTTGCGTTTTTGCAACAGAAATCGCAATTTTTTACACTTTTTTATGAAAAAAAATAAATATGATACAAGCGTGTGTCATTGAGTTAGGAGAGAGACGTGGTTCGACAGGCTCACTCCTAGACGAGAGGGGATAGGGTGGGTTTTAGGGAAATAGGGGGCTTGCACAAAGGGCCCCTTAGAATATATATTGGGAGAGATGGCGTCTGGGAAAAGGTGGTAAAATGAAAAAAGTCTTTTCTTTCGCAGTCGTCTTGATTCTTGCTGTGTTTGCGCAGCTCTCCTTTGCCGCATGGGACGGTTCTGCCAAGATTCCCAAGTTGGTTGACAGCGGATCATCCGCCTATTACGAAATAACTTCTCCCGAGGAACTCGTCGGTTTTTTGGATTCCGTGATTGCAGCGCATAATTCAAACATGGATATTCGCGCCTACTTGAAAAACGATATCGTGTTTGGTTCGGATACGTCTAAACTTTGTTCGAAACGCTGGAACAGGAGCACCGTGCAAGGTATGTTCGGGGGTGAGTTCGATGGGCGCGGGCATACCATTTACGGATTGAATGCGGAGAAACCTCTTTTTGAATCCATTGTGCGGCAGAGGGTGGAGGGTGTTCATGATTTGAACATTGCGAACAGTTCTTTTGGGAGTGATTCTGTTCTTGTTGCAGCCTCCATCGTCAATTCGCTTAAATCGGTTGTCAGGAACGTGAACATTTATAATACCGATATTAAAGGGTTGGAATCTGCTGGCGGAATTGCCGTATCTGTGATTGCTTCGGCGACAGACCCCGCCATGATTCTGAATAGTAGTGTTGTTGGCGGTTCCGTTGGCGCCTCGATAAAAGCGGGCGGCATTGCCGCTACGGCTTCGGGTAATATTTTGGGCTGCAGCAATTCGGCGAAGGTTTATAACAAAGCTAATCCGTCGGAATCGCTGTATGGGAATGGGAGAGAAGTCTATTTTGGCGGTATTGTGGGGCAATCCCGTGTATTGAATGGCGTAGCCATGGCAAGTTGCGTCAACCGCGGAAAAGTGGAAGTGGATTTGCCGTACCGCATTGCCTATGTCGGCGGAATTGTCGGTAATCTTGTCGGCAATGTCGAAAACCTCCAGAATTACGGGGATGTGTCTTCCAAGGTTGTCGTTGTTGGGTCAACAGTGGCGGCTGCGGGATTTATGGCTTCTTATTCTATGTCTTATGTCGGTGGTATTATTGGCCGGCATGCTAATGAACAGGATATCACGAAACTCACGACGCATTTGGATTTGAAGGATTTGTTGAACAGCGGTAAAGTTTCTGCAATGTATCAAAGCAGCGAAAGATCGGTTGGACTTTATGTTGGCGGTATTCTGGGTAGTAGTGCTTATGCGAGTGTAATCAATGCGTTGAACTTGGGTTCGATTGATGCTCGCGGTGATGCCAAGGAATTATTTTTGAATGTTGGCGGTGTTATGGGCGAAGCGCTGTCGGCTTATAAGGATGAAGTCTTTACGATGCTCAAGAACCGTGGAAACATCACTGCTGAAGGTACGTTCGAGACTCTAGTGGGGGGAATTATAGGACGGATGAGCTATTGGTCCCGCCCAACGATATATAACGGCTTTGCGTTGGAGAAGTCTTTTAACTATGGTAACGTGACGGGTATTACGTCGGATACGGCGACGAGTTCGGATTCCCTGCATGTCGGCGGTCTTGTTGGCAACGCCTATATGGCGCGGATAGCCGATGCCTATAATCACGGGCGGGTCGAGGCGAAAGGCAAGTTGGCTCGGGGTGTAAGCTGTGCTGGCGGGATTGCTGGTATATCGGATAATCTGTTGTGGTATCTTAACAATGTTTATAGCGCCGCACCCGAAGTGAAGGGGGATGCTGTTGGGGGAATTGTCGGTTATGCACGAAATATAAGACAAGAGGAAACCGTGTTTTATGATGGAACGCTTGCCAATATCGCTCCTTTCGGTGTCGCTTACGACACATCCGCCCTTGCGGACTTCAAGAAAACGACTGCGGAACTGCAAAGCGATACGATGGTAACCTTCTTCAATACCTCGGGTGGGACGGAGGACAATCGTAAAATCTGGACGCGTCGCGGCGAGTACCCTGTACTTGTATCCGATGGGCTCTACAAGAACGATTCGCTTTTCTTTGGTCAAGACAAGTACGAGATGCCTGCGGCCCGCCTTGAAGGGGATACGCTGCATTACACGATTTCTACGGCGGGAGAGTTCAAAACGTTCCTGCAGCTAGGGCGCACTTTCGATAGTAAAAAATTCTATGTCGAACTCGCGAAGAACATTGTCATGGGAAAAGATTCTACGTACCTCATGAATCGGACAATGACGGTTGATACGAGCGGGGCGTGCTTTAACATGGTTCTCGACGGCAAGGGTCATACCATATACGGACTCAACTTGACGACGGCGATGTTCTTTTGCTTGGATACTAGCGCGGTCGTTCAGAACCTGACGATTGCCAACAGCCGTTTCGAGAATGACAAGGATTTGCCTGCTGCGTCTGTCGCTATCGAGAATAGTGGAACCATCAAGAATGTGACGGTGCGAAAAAGCTTTGTGAGGGGCGGGTTCCGGACTGGCGGAATTGTGGCGTACAATTACCATATTTTCCCCGGGACGCTTATGGACGTGAAAAACGAGAATACGAGCGTCATGGGGGGAATCGGTGGAGGTATTGCCGGAGAATCTACGGGCCTGATTTTGAATGCGAGCAATTCTGGGCGTGTGGAAGCTGGAAGGGCTGGAGGCATTGTAGGGAATACGTATGATTCCGGGAAAAAAACGAATATCGTTAAGGGGTGCTCCAATACAGGGTTTGTCTATGCTTCTGGTTATAGCTGGACAGAGGCCGGAGGTATTGTGGCGGGCGGTTCAAGAATGGTTCTTCGTAATAATCGGAATACGGGCGTGGTTCAGGCGAGCTCGAAAAATGTAGCTGACTATAAAAGTGCGGCTGTCGTCGGTGGTATTGCAGGATATTTAAACGTGGTGGATTCCCTTTCGGATGTGGGCAACTGGGGACCTGTCCATGGCTTGTCTGCGGATACGGTCTATGCAGGCGGATTGGTGGGTTATCTGCGTGGCGCGGATTCCAGCCGGTCGTCCATTACGGAGTCGTATAATTATGGCCCAGTGAATGTGAAAGCGGCTGTATCGTTTTCTGTGGCGGGAGGCCTTGTCGGGAAACTCCAGGGGACTAACGTCAAGAATAGCTATAACAGGGCGCTGGTCAAAAATAATGATGCTTCGGTCACGAGCTATGCGGGTGGAATCGCTGCGTTGACGGAGGGATTGTCGCTTACGATGAGTTACTCCTATACGGAAACGTTGTCTGGGAAAAATGTCGGTGCAATCCTCTATAGTTATGATGGACAAAATAATACTTTGGATGGACTTTACTATGGTGACGGTGTAAAAGCCCCTGCGGTTGCAAGCGCTTCTTCGCATAGCTCGAACAAGTCGCAGAATATCACGGCGACCACTTTCGAGAAGTTGAAGACGGAACATGGTTACCTTACCGATGCGTCATGGGTGTTCGGGAATTGTCTCCCGAGGATGAAATCGGACACGACTTCGGGATGCGCGGTGAATACGGTTGCCGATCCTGATAATGCTTATGTATTGTCGTATCCGTTGGGATTCACGGAAGATGTCGTCTATGCGGAAGGTGGTAGCCATGGCGGAGATCTTACCCCTGTGAAGCCAAAGCCTGCGGTGATGAAGTTGCGGGTAGATGTGGATTCGCGCCTTGTTACCGTTTCTGGCTTGGCGGAGAATCGCCTTGTTGCTGTGCTCGATATGCAGGGGAGAGTTGTGGCGACTGCCCGTGCCCATGGCGCTTCTGTTGGATTGACTGTACCGCGCGCAGGCCGCTACATTGTACGCAGCGGCCCACAAACACGCCTCATCACCGTCCGGTAATTGAAAATTACTTTATAAAAAGTAACCCGTCGATTCTGAGCGATTGTCCGGTTTTGGACCATTGCTCCGTACGCAATTCCCTTATCCCTATTATAGCACTGTCCGTTTCGATGGTGTTCAAGGAATCTATCTGGAGTTCTTGCTTGGTGACGCGGAAATCGTAAGTGGAATGTATTGAAGTGTCCTTGTCGTCTGTAATAGTGATTAAGAACGAGAGCGTGTCGCCACGGTATTGGAAATCGTCGCTATCGAAATCAAGATCTATGAAGAATGCTTTTTTTACGCCTTGGGGAATTTGAAGCGCATTCTGGTTGACATTGCTGATTTTCGCTTCGAAGGTATCGAATATTTCGGTGGTGTCTTCGCTTGCTTCCTTGTCCATGGCATCTCGGACGAGTCGGTCGATGTCCTCTAGAGATCGCTCTGTAGAAAAATATTTGGAAACGCCTGATTTTCCAGAAATACCTATCGAGAGCATGTACGAAAGGGCTTTTCTTGAATCGGAGTCGTTGTTGTTCCTGAGCATCTGTATGAATTTTTCGGTGCTTGCTTCGTTCAGCGGGAATTCGGTGTAGCCTTGTTTGGTAAGCTCGTTTTTGATTTTATCTTGCCAAACGTAATCGATGATGTTCGGTGCGCTAAGCGGTCCTACGCAGACGATGAGGAGTATGGCGCAAAAGGCGATGGCCATGTATTTGGACTTGCACTCGATTTTTTTGATGAGCAGTATGGCGATGGCGATGTAGAAAAAGACGTTGGTCGCGATGAGGTAGATGGCCAATTCGTCCATTTCGTCGGACATAAATTGGAATATGGATAAAGTCATCAAGAGGACGAGAGGGAATATGGCGATGGGGAAAATTTCGAGGACTTTCTTTTCGAGGGTCGGATTGGGATTCAGGCGTGACGGGTACATGACGATGTTTAACGCCAGCATGAAAACCATGAAGGTGACGACGAGCCAAATGATGACTTCGTATGGAATGTCCTGCGTGATGAAAAATTTGAGGATATAGCAGTAAAAGAGCGCTAGGGAAACGGCGAGTACCGGGATGAATAGGAATTGGCAAATGCTTGTGACGAACTTGCTTGATGTGGGTGTTGTCTCCAAGCATTCGTCGATAGTCGGGAGTGTCGAAAAGAACAGGAGCGGAAGTACGGTGCTCGTACAGAAAATGAATATGTATAAGAAAGGCCTTTCGGAGGAATCTGTAAAACCAAATAGGCCGAAGAATCCTAGAAAGAGAAGTTCCATTGCAAGAAGTAGAAGCCCTGCAACGATTGTGGCGACGACAAGCGATTTAACGGTTTTCGTCAGGTGGACCCAAAAGGCGTTTTCGTTTTTTTGTTTGAAGAATGGTGCGACGAATAGGCCCAAAAAGATTGTCGTGTATATGAAAACGAGCGCTCCTATGGTCTGGCTCATTTCATAATCGTTTAATGTGTTTGGATATAGGACTATCAACCATGAAATGACAAACCATGCGATGCCTGTGATGGCTTGGATTTTGGGGTTCCTGTTTTTTAGTGCTTCTTGAACAAGTGAAGTATCGAGGGCGATGAACATCGCTGCGATGGGATAAATCGCAAGCCAGAGTAAGAACCTGGCGGATTGTTCGCTGGGGATGTTAAAGCTTTCGCAAACAATTAAGAATGCGATGGTAGAGAATACGGCAAATGATGATGCAAGCGGGAATCGCTTGAACGCCGTCGAAATTTGGTTCGGGTATTTTTTGATTGCTGTTAAAACCATAAATTACTCCAGAAAAAGGATACCACGGATACTAAAGTAATTGTGCTTGACTTTTTCTTCTTTCTTGTATAAAGTCAAGTCCAAATTCTCGACACCGATTTTGGCACCTTCGGTTTCGAGGAATCGCACGTCCTTGCTTTCTAATGCTTGCCTGGTGACAAAGAAATTAAAGGTCTTGTCGAGCTTTTTAGGCTTGAGCTGGAAAAACAGCGTGTCGCCCTGAAACTCGTAATCTTCTTTATCGAATGTCTTGTAAAAGTGGTTTACTTGGGTTGCGTTTTGAGGAATTTCAAAGTAGCTGTTTTTGGAATTGTTTATGTAGGCGCTGATAAGGAACTCGTTGACTTTTTCGTTTGTAGAAGATTTTCTGGAAATCAGGATGAGGGCATCTCCCTTGGGAATGTACTGTGCGAGTTCT
>JAEEGI010011012.1_pt1 | contig 19582 bp, 16 predicted proteins | sample 8958751 | NCBI WGS metagenome assembly JAEEGI01 (sample SAMN16246545, study PRJNA631951) | gut metagenome | biome: gut microbiome; feature: rumen; material: KS-attached | host: Bos | place: Iran: Karaj | collected 2018-10 | reverse complement strand
ACGACCTATGGACCGGAGGAATTGATGACGAAAACACAAACGATGGAAAGAGAGTGTGACCGTGTAAGAAGCGAGCACTGGGGACCGAGAACTCTGGATCTGGATATATTATTCTATGATGATAAGATCATTGATACGGACAGACTCACCGTTCCGCATCCCGATATGCATAACAGGGAGTTTGTACTCAGACCTCTGTGCGAGATCGCACCGGAGATGATTCATCCGGTTATGAAGAAAACAGTAAAGCAGCTTCTTGAACAGTTGCAGGGAAGGGTAATGTAGAACGCTGACCTGACATTTTTATATAGGCCGTCGCAAAAATCTGTCACAGATCCGGGCAGTTGTCCCGGATCATTTATTATTCTTCAAGGCTGCTTCTTCGGCTTCCTTAAACTCCATTACGCTGCCTCCTGAGGTAGGTACGCAGTACATCGGAGTATCGGTCCCGAATTTTCTGAAATAAGTGTAGAGTGATGTGATATTAATGTCGCATACATATCCCGGGAAGATCTGCTGGCGTCCCGAACCGTTAGTCTGCATTTTGTATAATCCGGGGTTGTCTCCCACGGATACGTTGTAGAATATGTATCCGTATCCTACATTGAAATTATCCACTCTGTCGTGTGTGAGAATCTCAACCGTCTGGGTTGCGGGTGAGTATCTGCATATCTTGTATTTTTCCGATATATCCATATAGTAGAAATAATTATCGTACCATACCGGATTCCATACATCCCCGTTCCAGAGAGCGGTGGCGGTTCTGGTTCCGATATCGAATGCGTACAGATAGTGGTCTTTGGTGGTTCCGCCGTAATAGATCTTGCCGTCTATGGCACAGGAGGGATTGATGACGAAACTGTCTTCTATGATCTCTGATTCTTCGTCTCCGTGTATCTCTATCCTCTTAAGACCTACACCCTTACCGGTACTAGTCTGGTAATAGATATTGTTGCCGATGAGGTTCATTGCCACGCATTCATCAAGCGTCAGACACTCGGCCTTGCCGCCTTTGATGGGAGAGCGGTATATGCCGGCTGTTTTGATGACAAACCCCAAGCCTGTTCCGCCTTCCGGAGTCTGCATGGCAAAATACAGATGCTCGCCTCCGATACAGATGTTAGAGCATTTACTGTTGTAGAGCTTCTTTAACTCGGTCTTGTCGGTATTCATGGAGTAGAGGTAACCGTTGTCATACTGGTTGGCAAAATATACTTTTCCGTTTGCGAGATCTTCACAGAAGTATCCGCCGTTATTTAAGTTGCCACCGGTATTGCCCACAAGTGACGGGTCATTGTCGGGGATAAACGCCAGCCTCTTGCTTATAACGACTCCGCCCACCAGCAGCAGTACCACTGAAAAGACGATTATCAATATCACTATCACTGACTTATTTCTCATAATGGTCTCCTTGGAAGATTCATCGTGCTGCGTGTTGTATTCCGGTTGAATGTATCTCTCCCCGAAGCAGCTTTGGAAAGTTTTCCGGGATGATATATGAATCCTACTTGTAACTTTTCACAAATTCGTCCCAATCCCTCTCCCAGGCTGCGAGCAGGGTATCTGTCTCGCTCTTCGATAAGGCGCCTGCTTCGATGGATCTGCGGCATAAGGTTTTGATATCATTAAGATTCAGATCCCAGCACATGATAGCCGAGTAAAAGTCATCGGTCAGCGGCTCCGGAGTCATGAAGAGACCGTCATCCGAACAGATGACAACGGGGAGTCCTTCCTTCAGATAAGTAAGCGCCGGATGAAGTCTTAAGTCATGGACATAACCGAGCCTTAAGTTGCTTATGGGGCATACCTCAAGAGCAATGTTTTTCTCCTTATATCCGGCCATAAGTTCGGGATATCTGTACAGATTAAATCCGTGTCCCGCGCGGGTAGTACCGACCATATACGCATCTATCACACTTGTATTATCAAGCTTTAAGCTTTCACCACAATGAAGGAATGTCTTGAGACCTCCGGAAGTCACTTCGTCAGATTTGAGGAAATCAACGTACATCTCAAGCGGGTTTCCGGTATCTTCTTCATTGACCAGATCGATACCTATGATAAAGTCCTCGGGATGATCGGGATCGAACTCATCACGCAGAGTCTTACTTAACCGGATAACGCTCAGCAGTGTATCGCGACTGTTCTCCAATGTGTATTTCAGGCTCTTGCCGGCGCATCCTATGATCCTTACCCTGAAATCGGGATTGTCGCTGCGCACGTTATAATAAGCTTCTCTGATCATTTCGAGATTCTTCTTATTAAGCTCTTCATCCGGCTTGCAAGAGATGCGCAGTTCGAGCAGAAGGATCCCTTTATTGCATGCGCATCTGAACGCTTCTTCGTATATCCTTCCAGTAAGATCCATATTGCTGCTTAATCCGCGGGTAATCACAAATGACCTGCTAAGCGCATTCCAGTAACCGTATTCAGAATCTGTCTCATCAACTACCAGCAGCTGTCTGAATTCTTCTGCAGTGATATCTCCGTTTGTAAGCGCTTCATCCAAAAGCACGCAGCCATCCGGTATATCGTCGTTATCAGTTGTATACAGCTGTCCGTAATCATCTCCGGGAGTCAGGCAGATCATGGCTTCTGTTCTGATCATATCCAGATATCTGTCGAAATCTATAATGGTACTCTCATGAGAATGGAGTTCGGCCCCCTTGGGCAGGGCCCTGCAGAATCTGTGCAGATCCGATTCCAGGCATGCCTCATCATCGAATCTGACCATTCCATACGGTTCTTTGCTGTCATATAGTGCGGCTGCCTCTTCCTTCATCTTCGAAAGTGCTTCATCAAGAGCCTTTTCATCTTCGTTAAGGGTTTCTGTTGACGGGATATCATGAACGTAAGCGCCTTTGTTTTGCACGTTATCCGAAGGCGCGGGATCTGCGCCGCATCCGGCCAGAACTGCAGATATCATGGTCATCGCTATTAATAATTTCGCATTTTTCCTCATCTGTTTTCTCCGTTACGTTGATCAAAATGGTTTACAACAAAAGTATGATCGGACCGCTTTTCTTAACAACAAAAGTATGGTCGGGTTGCTTTTAAATAACTATCTTAATACTACTATAAATTGCAGGACCGTACAAGAATTGCAGTATGGTCTCTTCAGGGAGCAGGAGACTTTAAGAATTTATTATTACTAAGTTCTGAACGTAAACAGTTCATGCATGGAGTAACTACATTGAAAACAGTCCGCAAAAATGTTATGTTAGTTCATATAGATTCAGATCAGAGGTATGGAATGAACGGATTAACGATTTATGATGGTTTTGATACGGAAGGTATACTTAAGACCCTTGAGATGGTAAAAAGCATGCCCTCTGACGCCTGCCCCGCTGCGGAACTTGCAGGGAAGCTTGACCTGTGCCTGGGCAGGCTTATTACCTTCTCTGAAGAAAGAGGATACAGGGGAAATCTCATCGCGGCTTACACGGCGGATATGCTGGTAAACGCCGGTAATATATACGCCGTTAATAATGAACTGAATACGGAAACGAAAGAAAGTGGGATAGATGCTGTCGTCCTTCATGACATGGAGGTTATAAGATCGATACTTAAGATCGACATGAATGAGGTGTTGGACAGTTTTAAGCTTGAGCATCTTAAATGTGTGCTTGATTATACGCCCATGTCAGAAGGATATGTGTATGCTCCGGAGATAAGAGACCTGATCCTTGCGCTTGCCGATGAACTTAAAGGTAACATCGATGAATTAAAAGGCAGCGACGGCGCCCGTGATATGAAGGATAAGGTCACTGGCTTCTATGGCAAATACGGAGTCGGGATGCTGGGGCTTCATAAAGCTTTTGCGCTGACAGAAACAGATGATGGCAGACCGGAAACATTACCCGTGACTAATATGACATATGTCAGATTCTCTGATCTGGCAGGTTATGATATAGCCAAGGGTAAACTCATCGGCAATACTGAAGCATTCTTAAACAGACGCCCAGCCAACAACTGCCTGCTGTACGGAGACGCAGGCACCGGAAAATCCAGTTGTATCAAGGCGCTCGCATCAGAGTATTACGACAGGGGACTTCGGATCATTCAGGTTGCCAGAGATCAGTTCAAACTGCTCTCAGGCCTTATTTCCATACTAAAGAACAGGAATTACCGTTTTATCATATATATGGATGACTTAAGTTTCGAAGATTTTGAGACTGATTATAAATATCTGAAAGCTGTCATAGAGGGCGGCTTAGAACAGAGACCGGAAAATGTACTTATATACGCCACGTCCAACAGAAGGCATATCATCAAGGAGACGGTGTCAGACAGAAACGACAGGGACGAAGATATGCACAGATCCGATACGATGTCTGAGAAGCTTTCACTTAGCCAGCGTTTCGGTATGCAGATCTATTTTGGCTCGCCGGATAAAGAATCATATAACGGCATAGTGAAGTTCTTAGCGAAGCGTGAAGGGATCGATATACCGGATGATAAGCTTTTCCTGGAAGCAAATAAATGGGAACTGTCTCACGGGGGAAGATCCGGAAGAGTCGCAAGACAGTTCGTGGACCATCTGCTGGGATCCCTGGAGCAGGGATAAGCGCAGAAAAAGCCATTACGGCTTAAAAATCGGGGATATACATATCGTCATTTAGATCGGGGGATCACAATGAAAACATTTGCAGCGATAGATGTGGGATCATATGCTCTGGAGATGAAACTCTTTGAGATGACTTCAAAGGGCGGGATCAAACTGATCGAATCCATACGCCATCAGATAGATCTTGGAACGGACACATACGTTACCGGAAGGATAAGCAACTCAAAGATCGATGAGATGTGCAGGATCCTTAAGGAATTCAAGGATATCTGCGACGCCATGAAGATCGACGATTACAGACTGTGCGCAACATCTGCCATAAGAGGCGCGTCCAACTCGGCGATCATAATGGACAGGATCAAGCAGAGGAGCGGATTTAAGGGAACTATCTTAAGTAATTCCGAACAGCGTTTCCTGCATTATAAGGCTGTTGCATACAGAAACGGCAAGACTTTTGACGAACTGCTTAATAAGACTACGGCAATCCTTGACATAGGGGGCAGTTCCACTCAGATATCACTCTTCGAGAACGGCAATCTGGTCACTACCCAAAACCTCATACTTGGAATCTTAAGACTTGCGGAACGCATGGCTCACTTAAATGTCGGAAAAGCAAGATTCGAAGATCTGCTGGGGGAACTTATAGATACCCAGCTTCTGGTATTCAGGAAATTATATCTTAAGGATGTCACCATACAGAACCTTATACTTGTGGATGATTACATCTCGGATGTCTATGTGGATTATCCGGGCAGGAGTCCGGAGGTGATAGCAACAGAAGACACTATCGACAGGATTCTGGATATTCTGAGGAATTCGCCTGTATCCGAGATATGCAGGCAATTCAATATCCCTGAAGATAATGTGACATTATGTCATATATCGGCCAAGCTGATCAAGTCGGTATGTGAACTGTCCAAGATCGACGCGATCTGGATCCCGGGGGTTACATTGGGTGACGGTATGGCTTACGAATATGCGGAGTCCCACAAGCTGATCTCCAAAGGTCATAATTTCGAGGAAGATATCTTAAGTTCCGCAAGAACCCTCGGAAAGAGATATTTAAGTTCGAAGAAGAGGAGCGATACACTGGAAAGCATATCTCTGGCTATATTTGATGCCATGGGTAAATTGCACGGTATGAATAAAAGAGACCGGTTGCTTCTTCGCATATCAACCATTCTTCATGACTGCGGCAAGTTCATATCCATGATGAACTTAGGGGAGTGTTCTTATAATATAATCATGAACTCCGAGATCATCGGTCTCTCACATATGGAAAGGGAGATCGTAGCCAATGTCGTAAAATATAACCACCAGGAATACTCATATACAGAGGTCAGACGGGACACATTGGACCTTGACAGCGATGCCCAGCTGACCATAGCCAAACTCATAGCGATCCTCAGGCTTGCTAACGGCCTTGACAGGTCGCATAAACAGAAGTTCAAGGATGTGAAGATCACGGTCAAGAATGACGAACTTGTCTTTACGGTGAATGATTCGGCTGACATCTCACTTGAGAAGGGGCTTTTTACCAACAGGGCAGAGTTCTTCGATGAAGTATTCTCGATCCATCCGGTGATACGCAGGAAGAGCGGGAAGTAAAGTCTGACTAAAGAATGATGATGGCAGCCAAAAAGCAGATATCGCCGGGCGGACGTTGAACGGCATTTTGTTTAAGAACAGATAAGGGGACATTAATATGGGAGAAAAATCCGGATCAAAAAAGAATCAGGGACTGGACTTAAGAGATCCCGCACTTTACATCAACAGGGAACTAAGCTGGCTTAAATTCGATGAAAGGATACTCGAAGAAGCCAGAGATAAATCAAATCCTCTGCTTGAAAGGATCAAATTCCTGGGGATCACCATGTCCAATCTGGATGAATTCTTCATGGTAAGAGTCGCCTCCTTAAAGGATATGATCGAGGCCGGCGTTACGACTAAGGATATAGCAGGCATGACTCCCAAAGCCCAGCTTGAGGCTGTATCCGAGGCTTCACAGCGGCTTGCTGTGACCGCTTATAATACATACAATCATATGATCATCCCGGCGCTCAGGAATGAGGGAATAGAACTGATAGAAGATCACACCAGACTAAGTGCGCAGGAGTGTGATTTCGTAGACAGATATTTTGAGGAAAGTGTATATCCGGTGCTAACGCCTATGGCTGTTGATTCTTCCAGGCCTTTTCCCCTCATATCAAATAAGAGCCTTAATATAGCGGCGATCATGCGCATCGGTGAAGGCCGGCTTCTTAAATCCGATACTCCCAGGGACACCATGTTTGCTACCGTTCAGGTTCCGTCAGGTCTTCCAAGGGTGATAGAACTGCCTTCTTACGGCGCTGAGGACGACACCAGGAGACTTGTATTCCTTGAACAGATAATCCTTCGAAATATCCAGAAGGTATTTACGGGATATGAGATCATCTGTACCTCGGTTTACAGGGTTACGAGAAGCGCGGATTTCGCCATCGATGAAGATGAGACCGACGATCTGTTAAGTGAGATAGAAAAGCAGCTTAAGGAAAGAAGACGCGGACGTGCCGTGGATCTTGAACTTGACCAGAACGCGGATAAGAGGATACTTAAGAGGCTTCAGGACGAACTGGAACTTGATGATGAGGAGATATATAAGATAAACGGCCCCATAGATCTGGCTTTTGTAATGAAACTGTACGGACTGGAGGGCGTGGAGCACCTTAAGGAAGAGGCCTACAATCCGCCGCAGCCCGTTCTTGCATTCGAAGGCGAGACGGATTATTTCGATGTGATAAGCCGCGGAAACGTGATAATGCATCATCCCTACGAAAGTTTTACCCCTGTGGTGAACTTCATATCCCAGGCGGCAACAGACCCGGATGTGCTTGCCATAAAGCAGACGCTGTACAGGGTAAGCGGTGATTCACCCATAATCAAGGCGCTTGCGAGAGCGGCAGAAAACGGCAAGCAGGTCACGGTTCTGGTTGAACTTAAGGCCCGTTTTGACGAAGAGAACAATATTGTGTGGGCCAGGATGCTTGAACGTGCGGGATGTCATGTTATATACGGTCTTGTTGGACTTAAGACTCACTGCAAGATCACTCTCGTCGTAAGAAAAGAACCCGACGGCATACGCAGATATGTACACATGAGCACGGGTAACTACAATGATTCCACAGCCAAGCTCTATACCGACGTAGGAATGTTCACCTGCTCGGAACAGATAGGAGAAGATGCAACGGCGCTCTTTAACATGCTCTCGGGTTATTCGGAACCCAGAGGCTGGAATAAACTTTCTGCAGCACCGCTGTGGCTAAAGGACAGATTCCTGTATCTGATAGGAAGAGAGACGGAAAATGCAAAAGCCGGCAGAGAGGCTAAGATAATAGCGAAGATAAACGCATTGTGTGATCCTGATATCATTGCGGCACTCTATGAAGCATCATGTGCAGGCGTTAAGATCGAACTCATAGTCAGGGGCATATGCTCATTGAGAGCGGGCTTAAAAGGGATAAGCGAGAACATCACGGTCAGATCCATAGTGGGATTCTATCTGGAACACGCCCGGATATTCTATTTCTTAAATGACGGAAAGGAAGAGTATTACCTGGCAAGTTCGGACTGGATGCCCAGGAACTTAGAGCGCAGGGTTGAACTCTTATTCCCGGTTGAGCGGCCGGAACTTCGGGAAAAACTTCATCATATATTAGACTTACAGCTTCGTGATACGGCCAAAGCCCATATAATGGACAAGAACGGAGATTACCAGCGCATTGACAGAAGAGGTAAAGAAACGATCTGTGCTCAGCTTGAATTCTCGAAGGAAGCAAAGAGAGTGACCGATGAGGCAAAATCACAGGTGACATCCGGCAGGGTATTCATTCCGGAGAAGGGGCAGACATGGGAACAGTAAAGATCTATCTTGCAAGCGCATCTCCCAGACGGCTTGAGATAATGGAAAAGATCGGCGTTGGTGTTCAGGTCATGGTATCGGACGCCGATGAGAATACGGACATTACGGATCCGATACTGATGGTTGGATACCTGTCAAAGATAAAAGCCGAAAGCGTATTCAAAAAATTACAGAATGACTTAACTGGTCAACCGTTTTGCGTAATAGGAGCTGATACGGTAGTAAGTCTGGACGGGCATATTATGGGTAAACCTGCGGACGAAGAAGATGCATTCAAGATGTTAAGAGACTTATCCGGTCGACGGCACCACGTATATACAGGCGTGACCGTGATGCTGTCAGACGGTGCCGGGGCAGAAAAGAAGGTATCATTCTATGAAGAAACCGGCGTGGATTTCTGTGAGATGAGCGATGATGAGATACGCGCCTACATAGCCACGGGGGATCCCATGGATAAGGCCGGAGCGTATGGGATCCAGTCCTATGCGGCGCCTTTTGTGAGCGCCATAAGCGGTGATTATTATAATGTAATGGGCCTGCCGGCGAGCAGGCTGTATCATGAACTGAAAGGTTTGGGGGTTTTATAGGAATATAAAAAGGGGGATTACGCTATGTATGATAAGACAATATTGAACGCATTCTTAGAAAAGCAGCTTGAGTTATATCCCGAGGAGGTGGCATCAACTCCCGAAGAAGCATTGGAATTTCTTGCGGACACCTGCGCCGGCGTGGCAGAGTCTCCGGAGGAAGTGATAGAGTATCTTGAAGAGGTTGGAGTAGATACCGACGGCATGAGCATGGAAGAACTCATGGATATGCCCGAGATCATGGCAGTCGGCGACGGCAGATACCTGATCCTGGAAGTATAATGAATCCATGCCCCGGAGAATGCCGGTATGGGAATCAGACATCATATCAGGACCGTCAGCAGGAAACTGATGATTTATTTGATTTTATGCTTGACATAAGTTTACACGTGACATACAATGGTTTCTGCGTGTTTCACAACGTCCGTGTCCGTTTTGTTGAGACATTTCCATAAATAATACTAAAAGGAGGTGTACTTCGTGGCTAATATCAAATCTGCTAAAAAGCGTATTCTTGTGACAAGAACTGCTACAGAGCGTAATAAGGCGATCAGATCAGGCGTTAAGACTGCTATCAAGAAAGTAGAAGCAGCTGTTAAGGCCGGTGATAAGGCCGCTGCAAGCGAAGCTCTGGTTGCTGCTACATCAGCCATTGATAAGGCTTGCTCTAAGGGCGTTTATCATAAGAATAATGCGGCACGCAAGGTTTCAAGACTTTCAAGCGCCGTATCCGCTATGTAATAGTATTTATATAATGAAACAAAACGAGGCACCCCTTGCGGGATGCCTTTTTTTCGTGGGTGGATTCCTATGCTCGTTTTTTATGCCTTATCATATCCGTGATATAATCGTGTATTTCGTCCTTGTTCTTGCCAAGGGCGAAGGCGATCTCGGCAAACAGCAGATCTTCAGCCTGCTTAAAATATCGTTCATCCACGGCTGTATTCTTCTTGCCCTGACCTTCGCGGAGCTTCTTACGAGCATAAATAGTCTTGATAATGCCTATAAGGGCTTCCGGTGAACCACTTCTTACAGCGTCCTTGTAACACTGTTCCCTTAACTTATCATTCTCAACCCAGGCTTCCTCTATGCTCGGGATGGAATCAATGACGTCCTCTGCCTGTCCCTTGGTCATGGCGGCCCTGATACTCTCCTGCGCGGTATCCACGGAGACATACAGCGTGGATCCCTTGCCGTCGATCGGAGTCATTACGTAGTAGAGTTTGTCTTTGTCAATTCCGGCCATATCAAGGTGAGTTATGTCATCTATGTGGCACACGCCTTTGCTGGTCTTCATTACATAATCGCCTATTGAAAACACGGTATATCTCCTTTCTGCGTAGTATTTTTATTGTAACATATCTGTAACATTTTTTTCAAATAAAAATTTAACGTAAAGTTTTATGTAAATTAACATAATGATTCATATTTTCTTTTCTATAAACCCGTTATGTGGTATTATTTTGTGGAGTGTTGATTTTTTTTCGGAAAATGGATTTCAGATATTGGGAAAACTACAGTTGTTTTCTAAAAAATGCATATGTGTTCTGATTGTTATTTCGTGTATCCTTTCGGGATGCTCCGGATCTGTCCGGGGGATTATTTCGAATAACACAGGAAGCCCGTCCCCGGCAGGCCTTATCACGGATTATAAAGACGATCCTAATATCTCAAAGCAGGAAAAAGCAGTGATCAGGGTAGGGGTATTCCGCGGTGAAGACTATTCGTACTGGAATGATGAGTTAAAGAGCATGGCGAGCGAATTGTATCAGAACGGAGTCATAACAGGCTACCAGGCCCGTAATTATCCTGACATGGATGAAACCTGGGAAGCTTTGAGCAAAAGCACCGGACTGAGCGTGCGTGGCCGCCTGGAGTTTGTTCCGGAATATCTGTTTACGTACGACAAAATGGATGATTCCCAGCTGGAAGATATGCTGGCGATCGATGACATAGATCTGATGCTGACATTCGGAACTGCTGCCGGCAGGTTCCTGACGGATAATGCAGATAAGATCGGGTATGATTATATGGTATTTGGCGCCAGTAATACCGTGGCGTCGGGAATAGTTAAGTCGGAGACGGAGAGGTTCAATGACCATTCGTTTGCTTTGGTGGATACAACTGAGAACGAGCGGATGATAAGAGCCATATATGATATATATCCGTTTAAGAATATCGGGGTAGTATATGAGGATAATGAAGATGCGTACCTGTATTCGGGAGTGAGCGATTTAGACAGGCTTTCGTCGGAACTCGGCTTCACGGTTTACAAGGAATGTGTGGATGAGGCGACAGAGGACGCTACGGAAGAAATGAAGGAAAAGCACTATGAAGAGCTTGCTGAAGCGTACGAGAGTTTCATCCCCAAGATAGATATGCTGTTTGTTTCGACGGGATCCGTAGTAGATAACGACAGGATAAAGACCGTGCTTAAGGATATGTACGCCAATGGCATAATCACCGTCACGCAGGAATCAAAAGAGCAGTGTGAAGCAGGGTGCCTGATGTATTTTATGGTGGCAGATGCTGAGGACGACGGCGTATTTATGGCTCAGACTATGGAGGAGTACTGCGCAGGAGTGCCCATCACCGAACTTGAGCAGGTGTTTATCACTGAACCCAAGCTTTTCCTTAATTATGAGACTATCAAAAAAACCGGTATCAAGCTGCCTATGAAAGCATATATGATCGCAGATACCATATATACGGCGGAGGGCGTCAGATGAAAAAAAGAGATGTCTATATGGTGAGCGTCATATTCGTTATGATCATAGTCACTGCCGTATCTGCCTTTCTCGGGTATTCCGTATATATCAACAACATCGAAACTATTTCCAATAAGATCGTGGGAGTGGAATTATCCGATGTATCCGAGATGATATCCTATGATATTGAAATGGGAAAGGACATAGAGGGCGCGTTTGATCTTGAGGAAAGGATCAAAGAGCACAGTGAATTGTTCGAGAACATCGAAGATCTGTACGTTATTGAAAAGGATGGCAGGATAATCGCATCCACGACGGATAATGAGGTTTTTTTGCCGCGTGATCTTGTTTTTCTGGAAGAAGGGTACCTGATCGAGAATGGATTACTCTATTCGATCAACAGGCTCAGTGATGAGATATCCATAGTGGCGACCACCAAAGCGGATTATCTGAATGAGCTGGATGGTGATTATATGTATAACCTTATCAATTTCTCCGTAATAGGAGGAATGATAGTTATCGTATTATTCATAGTCCTGTATATGACGATCAAGGATCTGGATAAAAGCAAGAAGGTAGTTACCATAGTGCTTGCCGTATGGGTATTTGCCCAGGGCGCATTCATTGCCTACGCCAACTACACCGCCTATACGGACAGCATTGTCAAAATAGAAGAAACAGTAACGGGAATATACGAATATGATCTGTCCAAGATCACGTCAAGGGGGATCGATTTTGAGTATATCGGAGGCATAGAGGAATATCTTGAAAGATATATCAAAAATGTAGATGAGATAGCGGAGATCGATGAACAGGACGGGAAGCTTGAGTTTACTATGTCAAAGGTTTATATGAACCGCATGGTCATGAATTATATTGTCCAGAATTTTCTGGTGTTCATTTTTTCGATGATCATTCTGGGGGAATTCAGATTGCTGTTTTTCCCGGATTCCGGGAATGAGCCGGAGCCTCAGGCAACTCAGAATACTAAAGGAGCAGCAGTAAGTGGATCAGAGTCTGATTAGGAATTTTTGCATAGTTGCGCATATAGATCATGGTAAGTCAACGCTAGCCGACAGGATCATTGAGGATACCGGTCTTCTTACCAGCAGAGAGATGCAGGAACAGGTCCTTGACAATATGGATCTGGAGAGGGAGAGAGGCATCACCATCAAATCCCAGGCTGTCCGGACCGTATATAAAGCCCGTGACGGCAAAGAATATATATTCAATCTTATAGATACTCCGGGACATGTTGACTTCAATTATGAAGTCTCAAGATCGCTTGCCGCATGTGACGGCGCGATACTTGTGGTTGACGCCGCACAGGGTATAGAAGCGCAGACTCTGGCCAATGTATATCTTGCTCTTGATCATGATCTGGATGTATTTCCGGTCATAAACAAGATAGACCTGCCCAGCGCAGAACCTGACAGGGTCAAAGAGGAGATAGAAGACGTCATCGGAATAGAAGCTGCAGATGCACCGCTTATTTCAGCCAAGCTGGGTACCGGCATAGAAGATGTGCTTGAAGCCATAGTAGCTAAGATACCTGCTCCGACAGGCGATCCTGATGCGCCCCTTAAGGCGCTGATATTTGATTCACTCTATGATCCTTACAAGGGAGTTATCATATTCTGCCGTATAAGAGAAGGCAGGGTGAAAAAGGGGACTAAGATCAGGATGATGGCTACCGGTGCATGCGAAGAAGTAGTCGAGGTCGGATTCTTCGGCGCAGGGGCATTTAATCCCTGTGAAGAGTTAAGCGCCGGTATGGTAGGGTATATAACTGCCTCCATCAAGAATGTACGGGATACAAGAGTGGGCGATACGGTCACCGATGATGAGAGGCCCTGCAGCGAGCCCCTTCCGGGGTATAAGAAGGTCAATTCGATGGTCTACTGCGGTATGTATCCCGCAGACGGAGCAAAGTATCCCGACCTTCGTGATGCATTGGAGAAGCTTCAGTTAAATGACGCTTCATTAAATTATGAGCCCGAAACATCCATAGCTCTCGGATTTGGTTTCAGATGCGGGTTCTTAGGACTCCTTCATCTGGAGATCATACAGGAAAGACTTGAGAGAGAGTATAATTTAGATCTGGTGACTACTGCTCCCGGCGTTGTATACCGGGTGCATAAGACGGACGGCGAAGTGATAGAACTCACCAATCCCACCAATCTGCCGGAGCCTACCGAGATAGATTATATGGAAGAACCCATAGTCTCAGCCGAGATCATGGTCAATACCGAATATATCGGATCCATCATGCAGCTGTGCCAGGAGCGCAGAGGTAAGTATATCAGTACGGAATATATAGAGACCACCAGGGTGCTCCTTAAATATGAACTGCCCCTTAACGAGATCATATATGATTTCTTCGACGCATTAAAGAGCAGATCCAGAGGCTATGCTTCTTTTGATTATGAGTTCAAGGGATACGAGACCTCCAAACTGGTCAAGCTCGATATACTTATAAACAGAGAAGAAGTTGACGCATTGAGCTTTATAGTTCACGCCGACTCGGCTTATGAACGCGGGCGCAGGATGTGCGAGAAGCTTAAGGACGAGATCCCGAGACATTTATTCGAGATCCCGATACAGGCTGCCGTGGGCGGCAAGATCATAGCCCGTGAGACGGTCAAGGCCATGCGCAAGGATGTGCTTGCCAAGTGTTACGGCGGAGATATCACCCGTAAGAAGAAGCTTCTCGAGAAACAGAAGGAAGGCAAAAAGCGCATGAGGCAGATCGGTACCGTAGAGGTTCCGCAGGCTGCGTTTATGAGCGTGCTCAAGCTTGACGATGAATAAAGATCTCAGTCTTTATATACATATTCCTTTTTGCGCCAGAAAATGCAGATACTGCGATTTCACATCATTTGAGGTTAAGCCTCCCCGCATCGGCGAATATATCAAAGCCCTCCGAAGCGAGATTGCGGATGCAGGCGACATGTACGCTGACAGATGCATAAAGAGCATATATATAGGCGGAGGAACTCCTTCATATATAGAAACGGGACATATCGTTTCCGTCATGGATCTGGTTAGGGAAGTATTTGCGGTTGAAGATGACGCCGAGATCTCCATAGAGGTCAATCCGGGAAGCGCAGATAAAAGTAAACTTGCGGGATATCTTGACGCCGGGATCAACAGGTTAAGCATAGGGCTTCAGTCGTTTGATGACAGCGAACTTAAGACACTGGGGAGGATACACACATCAGCAGACTTTGTCAGGACATATAATGAGGCCAGGGAAGCGGGATTTTACAATATCAATGTCGATATCATATCCTCGGTGCCCGGTCAGACTCTGCGGTCGTACGACCATACATTAAGGAGTGTGTGCGAACTTGCTCCCGACCATATATCCGCATACAGCCTTCAGCTTGAGGAAGGCACGTATATGTATGAACACCGCGATGAATATGAATGGATAGACGAAGATACTGACAGGGATATGTATCATATGACGAAACAGATACTGTCGGAGTACGGATATGAGCGGTATGAGATATCCAATTACGCCAAACCGGGTTTTTCATGCGCCCATAACATAAGATACTGGACAGGCGGTGATTATCTGGGGATCGGTCTCGGGGCCGCATCTTTGATGGGAGATGAGCGGCTTAAGAATACTGAAGAATTCTTGGCCTATCTGTGTGGCGAGCGGTGTGTGCAGAGCATCCGGTTAAGTCATGAAGATAAGATGGAAGAATACATGTTCCTGGGACTTAGGATGATGAGCGGCGTAAGCGTAAGCCGTTTTGAGGAAAAGTTTGGAGTAAGCCTCGGGGATGTGTATGGCAGGCAGATTGAAGAACTGACCGATAACGGACTTATATGTCTTGAAGAAGACAGGATATACTTAAGCGACAGAGGTATCGACATAAGTAATTATTGCTTAGCAAAATTCATTATATAAATTGCTTTTTGGGGAGGAATATCAATGCAATTTGTAAAGATTGAAGACCTGAAGCCGGGAATGAGGATAGCGAGACCTATCTATTCTAAGAAGGGAGTTCTTCTGTTTGAAAGGGATTCAAAGCTTAATCAGAACGGAATTGACAGCATCAAGAATTTCGGGCTTATAGGATTGTTTGTGCTGGAACCTGCAGAACCTGCTCCTCCCATGACTCAGGCTGATATAGAGTTCGAGAGATTTCAGACAGTCAATGCATTCGCGATCCAAGATGAGCTGACGGCAATGCTCAATCACAAGACTGTCAAGCTGCCGGCCCTTGTTGCGGATATCATCAAGAATTACGGCAATCTTGATAAGAAGATCAATTTTACCCAGTCACTCAGGACCAAGGAAGACTATGTGTTCAGACACAGCCTTAATGTGGCTATGTTATGCGCACTTATCGGCCACAAATACGGGCTTCGCTTAGATGAAATGAATGAGACGGTCACAAGTGCGATAGTACATGATATCGGCAGACTTACGGCGCCGGATGAACTCCTTGATAAGGAAGAGTGGGATGATGAGGATCAGGCTGCCATAGACCAGTATCAGACAAAGGGTTTCGACATTCTTGAAGATATGTTCACGGCAACCCCCAATATAAAGCGTATTGCGGCGCAGAGTCTCAGTATCCTTCAAAGATACAGGAGCATGTCGGAGACAGTTAAGCCTAATATGAAAATAGTTGAGGGGTCCAAGGTCATGGTCGTGGCGGAATTTTTTGATACCATGACAGCCATGCGTTTTGGAGGTAAGCCCGAAACGGAGCTGGACGCAATACGGGCAATGCAGAATGCGCCGGCGATCTTCGATAAGTCGGTGGTACAGTCGCTCATCAATTCCATCAATATACTCAGCGAAGGAGTAAGCGTGGTATTAAGTACCGGCGACAAGGCGCTGATCCTTCAGGAGAATCCGAAGAATATCATGCGTCCCATGGTGTTATGCTTCAGAGATAACTCTATCATGAATCTGGCTGATACATATATGTATGGGGATATAGAAGTGGCGGATGTGATGAAGACTCTGGATAACCGCTATGTGATGGACAAGGACGCGCTGGACGCTAACTCAAACCGCGTATGATTCCTGTTCCGTAGTGGTGGGATAACTACAGATACATTCCCCCAAGCAGCGGGGTAACTACAGATACCGGTACCGTTACTGATACTGATATTAATACTAATATTAATACATGGAGGCATAGTGATCATGCTTGATCTTAAGAAATTACTGACAACAGCAGTTGAATCGGGTGCATCGGACGTGCATATGACAGTCGGCGTACCGCCCAAAATGAGAGTTAACGGCAGGCTCGTAAATCTTCCTGCATTTGACGAGGAAGGCCGCGAGATGTCTTCAAGGCTTATGCCACCCGACACTCTTGCCATTGCAAGTTCCATCATGGACGAAAAACAGATGGATCTGTTCGAAGCCCGTGGCGAGTATGATATGTCATATTCTGTTGAGAGCATAGGACGCTTCCGTGTAAATATATTCAAGCAGCGCGGCTCTATTGCAATGGCCCTGCGACTTGTGGGAACGCAGATCCCTGATCCGCAGGTTCTCGGAGTGCCTGATTCTGTTATGAATCTGGCAGACTGCAAGAGAGGACTCATATTGGTTACAGGTCCTACAGGATCAGGTAAATCCACAACCCTTGCCGCCATAATAAACAGGATCAACAAAACCAGAGACGCTCATGTAATAACCCTTGAAGATCCTATCGAGTATCTTCACAGACATGATAAATCCATAGTAAACCAGCGAGAGATAGGACTGGATTCGGGCTCTTATGCAGACGCCTTAAGAGCGGCGCTCCGTGAAGACCCCGATGTCATCCAGGTGGGCGAGATGAGAGACTATGAGACCGTGTCGGTTGCCATCACGGCGGCAGAGACGGGACATCTGGTGCTGTCTACCCTTCATACGATGAACGCTCCTTCCACGGTTGAACGTATCATAGATATATTTCCTTCACATCAGCAGCAGCAGGTTAAGATACAGCTGTCAAACGTTCTTCAGGCAGTAATATCCCAGCAGTTAGTTGGTACTGCAGACGGAAGAGGCCGTATCGCGGCGTTTGAGCTTATGTTCCCGGATCCGGCAATACGGCATTCCATTCATGACGGCAATGTAAATATGCTTGCCGGTCAGATCCAGACCGGAGCTTCCAAGGGCATGATCTCCATGGATGATGCGCTTATCAAACTATTCAGAGCGGGAACCATTACAAGAGATACCTGTATAGAGTTTGCTCAGAATAAGGAAACCATGGCCAATAAGGTCTGACAGGATACTGATTTACATAACATCAATTATCCGCATCTGACATACATTCCCTGATCCTGCCTGATGATCCCTTTGATCGTCAGCTTCATGATGGCGCCTGATAAACTGCCGGTATCTAAGCCGGTTTCTGATTGTATGCGGTTTAAGCTTACGGGATCAAAGCTTACCGCGGCTAAGACCTTGTTTTCTTCGGGACTTAGATCCCCGCATGATGCAAGCGTCATCTGTATACCTTCAGATGCGGGCTTTTTGCTTAAGTCCACTCCTATATCTAACAGAAGCTCCTTTACGAATTCTGAAGGAGACAGGATGATGCCTGCTCCCTGTTTTATCAGCCGGTTAGTGCCGCCGCTTAAGGTGTCTGTTATGCGTCCCGGCAGTGCGTAGACGTCTCTTCCCTGGTCAAGCGCCATATCAGCCGTTATAAGCGAACCTGATCTTTCTCTTGCTTCTATAACGACCACCGCATCGGACAATCCCGATATGATCCTGTTCCTTCTTGGAAAATTCATGCTCTGTGGCTGGGAGCCCGGGGCAAATTCCGATATTATCCCGCCGTGTTCCTTAAGCGTTTCATATATTTTCTCATTTTCCTTCGGATAACATATATCTGCGCCGCAGCCTAACACGCCGCAGGAATAATTTTTCAGGTCAAGGGCCGCCTTCTGGGCTGTTCCGTCTATGCCGAGAGCCATTCCGCTTATGATAAGAAAGCCTGCCTTGGAAAGCTCCGAGGAAATCACTTTGGCGCATTCTCTGCCGTATGCGGAGCAGGCTCTCGCACCGACTACGGCTATGCTTTTCTTAGAAGGGTCGGGCAGAGATCCTATAACAAATAAGCCCAGGGGAGGATCGAAGATGGTCTTAAGCTTTGCCGGAAACAGGGCATCATTTATGCAGTAAAAGGAGATTCCCTTAGAAACCGTATCCTCACGGTCTTTTAGTACCATTCCGGGATCTTTTGACGAGATCATCTTATTGATAACGTCTTCAGGCAGTTTCAGGGCAGGGTTACTAAGCTCTGATCTGTCCATTTCCCATATGCTCTTAAATGACCCTGCATAATCGTACAGTTTATAACTTTGCGTAGGATAAGCTCCCGATATTTTTAGAAGCCAGTAAGCGTACATATTATCATCCATATCATTACCTCCCCCAATATCGCATGCCGTTAGTGCGATAGAGTATCGCCTCTGACAGATGCGCTTCTGTTATCTTATCCGAGTCCTCGGTGTCCGCTATGGTGCGCGCAACTTTCAGTATCCGGTGGTAGCTTCTTGCTGACAGGCCGAGGCTTTCATAGGCGCTGCTTATAAGAAGCTGTTCGTCTGCTCCGAGGATACAGTAATTCTCTATATCACGGGCGGACATCTCGGAATTGAACCTTATATCCGTTCCTTTAAAACGCTCAGACTGACGCAGTCTTGCTACGGATATCTTTTCTCTGAGTTCTGCGCTTGATATATTGTTTTTATCCTTTGTAGATTTACATAACTCCACAGAATCCACGTTGCAGCAGATGTCGATCCTGTCAAGAAGAGGGCCTGAAACAGAACTTATATA
>JAEEGI010011011.1_pt1 | contig 19583 bp, 15 predicted proteins | sample 8958751 | NCBI WGS metagenome assembly JAEEGI01 (sample SAMN16246545, study PRJNA631951) | gut metagenome | biome: gut microbiome; feature: rumen; material: KS-attached | host: Bos | place: Iran: Karaj | collected 2018-10 | reverse complement strand
AACGGAAACGGCTACGACGACGCCTGGATAAAGGAAGCGACCGAGGTGCGGGGCCTGATTAACTACCGCACCACTGCCGACTGTATGCCGCATCTGCTGGACGAAAAGAACGTGAAGATGCTCACCGCTCACAAGGTGTTTACTGTGGACGAGCTGCGCTCCCGCCGGGATATCATGCTCGAAAACTATTGCAAAACGGTGACAATCGAGGCGAATACGATGGTCGATATGGCAAGGACACAGATCGCGCCGGCGGTATCCGATTTCGCCGCACACGTTGCAAAGAGCGCGCAGATAAAAAAAGCGCTTGATCCGTCGATCGCCTGTGAATATGAAACGGAGCTTGTCGGCAAGCTGTCCGCGCTTACCGACCGGATCGCGTCGGGCGTGTCCGGACTTCAGGAAGCTTTGCTCACCCTGCACGACGCGACGGACGTCGTCGCCGAATCCGAGCTGGTACGCGACAACGTCCTGCCGAAAATGTGCGAGCTGAGGCTTTCCTGCGACGAGGCGGAAACGATGACGGCCAAAGAATACTGGCCGATGCCCACCTATGCGGATATCCTGTTCAGCGTAAGGTAAGAAAAGAGGCAGATTCCATGTTAACGGAAGAAATCACAAAATTCATAGAGGAGAGCGCCGCCAGGGAAGTGTTCGGCGTCTGGTTTTTGATCGGCGCCGCGTTGGTGTTTTTTATGCAGGCGGGCTTCGCCATGGTGGAAACGGAGTTTACCCGCGCAAAAAACGCCGGGAACATCATAATGAAGAACCTGATGGATTTTTGCATCGGTACGGTCGTATTCGTACTGCTCGGTTTCTCTGATGATGGCGGAAGATTACGTTCTAGGCTTTATCGGCGTGCCGAACCTGAAGATTCTGACCGATTTCGGAGGGTTTCTGAAGAGAGGCGGCGCGCCATCATTCGTCTTTAATCTGGTGTTCTGTGCAACAGCCGCCACCATAGTTTCCGGCGCCATGGCGGAACGCACGAAATTTATATCCTACTGCATCTATTCCGGTGTGATCTCTCTGTTCGTCTATCCCATTGAAGCCGGTTGGGTGTGGAATGAAGCCGGGTGGCTCGTCAAACTCGGTTTCCACGATTTCGCCGGATCCGCCGCGATCCACTCGGTGGGCGGTATCACTGCTCTGATCGGCGCGATCATGGTTGGTCCCCGTCTCGGAAAATACATAAAAGACGATGCCGGGAAAGTCAAAAAGATCAACGCCATTCCCGGTCACTCCATCACGCTCGGGGCGCTCGGTTGTTTCATTCTGTGGTTCGGGTGGTACGGCTTCAACGGCGCCGCCGCCTGGGACGGAAATTCTCTCGCTTCCATCTTTGTGACCACGACGATCGCTCCGGCTGTCTCTACCTGCACGACGATGATCTTTACCTGGATCAAAAACGGAAAGCCCGACGTTTCCATGTGCCTCAACGCCTCGCTTGCGGGTCTTGTGGGAATCACGGCGGGATGCGATGCGCTGGATGCGCTCGGATCAGCGGTCGTTGGCATCGTCTCCGGTTTCCTCGTTGTTATCGTCGTCGAAGTGCTGGATATCAAACTCCACATCGACGATCCGGTCGGCGCCGTAGGCGTCCATTTGGCAAACGGCGTGTGGGGAACGGCTGCGGTCGGATTGCTTGCGAATCCTTCGGCTCCCGCGGGTTTGAACGGGCTGTTATACACAGGCAGTTTTCGTCTTTTGGGCGTACAGCTGCTCGGCATCACCGCAATCCTCGCATGGACTGCCGTGATGATGACCGCAACATTCTTTATTCTTAAAAAGACGGTCGGGCTGCGTGTGACGCAGGAAGAAGAAATCAAAGGCATGGATAAAACCGAGCACGGTCTGCCCAGCGCCTACGCCGATTTCGTTCCGGCGGTGGAAAGTCTGGATTACGGTTATGAGGGAGCCCTGGCGGTAAGCGGCGACACGCCGGTATCCGAGGCGATCCCGATCAAAAAGGTGCCATCTTTCGATGAAGGAACGCCAAAGTTCACCAAGGTGGAGATCATCTGCAAAGAACAGCGCTTTGAAGCGCTGAAAAACGCCATGATGGATATCGGAATTACCGGTATGACCGTTTCCCACGTACTGGGCTGCGGCGCACAAAAAGGACAGCCGGAATACTATCGCGGCGTCGCGGTGGAGGCGAACCTGCTGCCAAAGATCCAGGTTGATATCGTGGTCAGCAAGGTGCCGGTCCGTCACGTGATCGAAACTGCGAAGAAAGTACTTTATACAGGTCATATAGGAGACGGTAAGATTTTTGTATATGATGTGGAAAACATAGTTAAGGTCCGCATGGGGGAAGAAGGATACGACGCCCTGCAGGACGTGGAATAGGGGGCGGATAAGAATGTGTTCGATTTTCGGTTATTGCGGCAAAGTCAGGGACGAGGCCGCGTTTGAGGACGGTTTTTCTAAAACCAAATCCCGTGGACCGGACGACAGCCGCATCGTCAAAGCGGGCGGCGGCGTACTCGCATTCCACCGTCTGTCCATCATGGGGCTTACCGCCTCCGGCATGCAGCCGTTTGAAAAAGACGGCTGTTATGCCGTTTGTAACGGGGAGTTTTACGGCTTCAAAGCCGAGCGGAAGCGGCTGATCCAAAGGGGTTATACTTTTGCAAGCGATAGCGATTGCGAGATCCTGCTCCCCATGTATTTTGAATACGGCACGGATCTGTTTTCCCGGCTGGACGCCGAATTCGCCTGTGTGATCTACGACGGCAAAACGGACGAATTCATCGCCGCGCGCGATCCCATCGGGATCCGTCCGCTGTACTACGGATACGACGCTGACGGCGTCGTCCTGTTTGCCAGCGAACCGAAAAACCTAGTCGGACTTTGCGAAAGGATCTTTCCGTTTCCGCCGGGACACTATTATAAAGGCGGCAAGTTTGTTTGCTACCACGATATCGCAAAGGTGGAAAGCGTCTGCCGCGACGACCTTGAAACCGCCTGCGGGAAGATCCGGAATAAACTGATCTCCGGGGTAAAAAAACGGCTGGCGGCGGATGCGAAGGTGGGCTTTCTGCTTTCCGGCGGTCTTGATTCCTCCCTTGTGTGCGCCATCGCCGCAAGGGAGAGTGAAAAACCGATCCGCACCGTTGCCATCGGCATGAGCGAGGATGCTATCGACCTGAAATACGCAAGACAGGTCGCCGATTTTATCGGATCGGAACACACGGAAGTATATATGACGCCGGAAGATGTGATATCGTCGCTGGAAACGGTGGTGCGTTTGCTGGGCACCTACGATATCACAACGATCCGTGCGAGTATGGGGATGTATCTTGTCTGCAAGGCGATCCGCGAGCGGACGGATATCCGGGTGCTGCTCACCGGCGAAATATCCGACGAGCTGTTCGGATATAAATATACTGACTTTGCGCCGAGTGCAGATGAGTTTCAAAGGGAGGCCGAAAAGCGGCTGAGAGAGCTGCATATGTACGACGTGCTCCGGGCCGATCGCTGTATTTCGGTCAATTCTCTGGAGGCTCGCGTGCCCTTCGGCGATCTTGATTTTGTCAAATACGTGATGAGCCTCGATCCCGAAATGAAAATGAACAAATATCACAAAGGTAAATACCTGCTCCGTCACGCCTTTGAGGGACTTGACTATTTGCCGGACGAAATCCTGTGGCGGGAAAAGGCGGCGTTTTCCGATGCGGTGGGACACTCGATGGTGGATTATCTCAAGGAGTACGCCGAAGAACAGTATTCTGATGCGGAATATGAGGAAAAGCACGCCCATTATCCCCACGCGACGCCGTTTACAAAGGAATCCCTGCTTTATCGTGAACTGTTTGAAAAGTATTATCCAGGGCAGTCGGATATGATCGTGGATTTCTGGATGCCGAACAGATCATGGGAGGGCTGCAATGTTAACGATCCGTCGGCGCGGGCGCTTTCCAACTACGGCGACAGCGGGAAGTAAGTGCATGAAGTGAAGATTATGAACGAAGGAAATCAGTTTTCGGAGGACAGACGATTTTATGACGGCGGAGTGGGCAAGATTTCCATATGAACTGCTTGAAATAACAAGCAGCCGCATCACAAATGAACTTCCCAGGATCACAACAGATGTTTGCGATATCACGTCAAAGCCGCCGGCAACGGTGGAGTGGGAATAAAAAGGAGGAAAAAGAAGATGAAGTATATTTTTGTGACCGGCGGCGTCGTATCGGGGCTCGGCAAGGGGATCACAGCCGCCTCGCTCGGACGGCTGCTCAAAGCGCGGGGGCTGAAGGTCGCGGCGCAGAAGCTCGATCCGTATATCAACGTGGACCCCGGAACGATGAGTCCGTACCAGCACGGCGAGGTATACGTGACGGAGGACGGCACCGAGGCCGACCTTGATCTCGGTCACTACGAGCGTTTTATCGACGAGGATCTGAACAAATATTCAAATCTTACGACCGGCAAGGTCTACTGGAATGTGCTGAACAAGGAGCGGCGCGGCGAATACTTAGGCTCCACGGTACAGGTCATCCCGCACATAACGAACGAAATAAAGAACTTTGTATATAACGTAGGCAGACATTCTGACGCCGACGTCGTCATCACCGAGATCGGCGGTACGATCGGCGACATCGAATCCCAGCCGTTTATCGAAGCTGTGCGTCAGATCTCGCTCGAGGTCGGGCGGGAAAACAGCCTCTTCATCCACGTCACCCTCGTCCCGTTTCTGCACGGCTCGGAGGAGCACAAGACGAAACCGACGCAACATTCGGTAAAAGAGCTCCAGGGCATGGGCGTCAATCCCAATATCATCATTCTCCGCTGTGACGAGCCGCTTGAGGACTCGATCTTCGACAAGATCTCTCTTTTCTGCAACGTCAAAAAGGACTGTGTGATCGAGAACATCACGCTGCCGAATCTGTACGAGGCGCCTCTGATGCTTGAAAAGTCCGGATTTTCATCGGTCGTATGCCGCGAGCTGGGGATCGACGCGCCGGAGCCGGACCTTGACGACTGGACGGCGATGGTTGAACGGATCAAGGCGCGTCCCTATACCGTTCATATCGGACTTGTGGGCAAATACGTCGGTCTGCACGATGCATATCTGTCCGTCGCGGAAGCTCTGCGCCACGCCGGATACACGCATAATACGCATATCAAGATACACTGGATCAATTCGGAGACTCTCACGGAGGAAAGCGTTGACGGTATGCTTTCCGACCTTGACGGCATCATCGTCCCGGGGGGCTTCGGCTCCCGGGGAATTGAGGGGATGATCCTCGCCTCAAAATACGCAAGAGAGCATAACGTGCCGTATTTCGGCATCTGCCTCGGGATGCAGATCGCGGTGATCGAATACGCACGCCACGCCGCCGGGATCGCCGATGCGAATTCGGGAGAGTTCGACGAACAATGCAGAAATAAAGTCATCGACTTTATGCCCGGGCAAAGCAAGGATGTGGACAAGGGCGGCACGCTGCGGCTCGGCGCCTATCCCTGCGTGATCGCGTCCGGCACGATGATGGAGCGGTGCTACGGAAAGCAAACGATCAGTGAACGCCACCGACACCGCTATGAATTCAACAACGATTACCGGGATGTTCTCAGATCTCACGGGCTCACACTCTCGGGCACGTCGCCCGATGGGCTTCTTGTCGAGACGATGGAGCTGACCGACCGTCCGTTTTACGTGGGCGTACAGTATCACCCGGAATTCAAATCCCGCCCAAACAAGCCGCATCCGCTGTTTCTCGGTTTTATCGGTGCGGCGCTGAAACGGCAGGGTGAGAAGGATATATGAGCATACATGAGGAATGCGGTGTTTTCGGCGTGATGGCGGACAAACCGATCGACGCGGCGCAAATTTGCTATTACGGTCTTTACGCCTTGCAGCACCGGGGACAGGAAAGCTGCGGCATCGTGGTGAATGACGACGGCATTTTTGTTTCACATAAGGACGTGGGCCTTGTAAGCGACGTGTTTGCAGGAAATACATTGTTTTCTTTTCCGAAAGCCGCCATGGCGGTGGCGCATACCCGCTACGGTACGACAGGGGGTACGAACCGCAGCAACTGCCAACCGATCAAAGTCAATCATCAAAAAGGGCGTATGGCGTTAGCCCATAACGGCAACCTTTCCAACGCGGCAAAACTCCGAAACGAACTGGAGTTGAACGGGGCGATCTTTCACACCACGAGCGATACCGAAACCATCGCCTATATCGTGACAAGAGAGCGTTTGCGCTCTCCCTCAATAGAAGATGCTCTCAGCCGGGCGATGAATACGCTGGAAGGCGCCTATTCTCTTGTCCTGATGTCTCCGCAAAAGCTGATCGCGGCAAGGGATCCTTTCGGTTTTCGTCCCCTCTGTTACGGCAAAACATCAGACGGCATGTACGTTGTCGCATCGGAAAGCTGCGCGCTTACCGCCGTTGGCGCAGAATTCATTCGGGACGTTGAGCCGGGTGAGATTCTGATCTTCGGAAAAGACGGGATCGTTTCCCGACGAGAGCATTGCGGAAAGCGGGAAAAGAAGCTCTGCGTTTTTGAATACATTTACTTTGCCCGCCCCGATTCGGTGATCGACGGTCGGTCGGTGCACACGGCACGGATAAACGCCGGGGCGATACTGGCAAAGAGCCATCCCGTACAGGCGGATATCGTGATCGGCGTTCCCGATTCCGGGCTTGACGCCGCCCTCGGTTACAGCCGCGCGTCCGGCATTCCCTACGAGATCGGGCTTATCAAAAACAAGTATATCGGAAGAACGTTCATCTCGCCGGGCGACCGTACCGGGCAGGTGAATATCAAACTCTCCGCCGTTTCGGACGCGGTAAAAGGCAAAAAAGTCGTTCTGATCGACGATTCCATCGTGCGGGGGACCACAAGCGGGCATATAGTCACGCTGCTTCGAAACGCCGGAGCAAGGGAGATCCACATGCGCGTTTCCGCTCCTCCGTTTTTATACCCCTGCTATTACGGCACGGATATTGATTCAAAAGAAAATCTCGTCGCCTGTCATCATTCGGCGGATGAGATCGCAAAAATGATCGGCGCCGATTCCCTCGGTTTCCTTCCGGTGGAGTGCCTTGGTGAATTGACCGGCTACCAAAGCTGCTGCAGCGCCTGCTTTGACGGCGACTATCCCACGGATATTCCAGCAGATACAAGAAAAAACCGCTTTGAACAGCGACTTTCCGAGCGCACTAAGTGAGGACTCCGCTATGAAAAAACAACCCGATAAAAAAATCATTCTGGAAGACGGACAGGAGTATTACGGCTATTCCTTCGGATCCGATACCGATAAGACCCTGGAGATCGTTTTCAATACCTCAATGGTGGGATATCAGGAGATCCTATCCGATCCTTCCTACACCGATCAGGCGGTGGTGATGACCTATCCCCTCATCGGAAATTACGGTATGACGGAAGGCGATTATGAGACCGAGATTCCGTCGATCGGCTCACTGATCGTGCGGGAATACAACGATGAGCCGTCCAATTTCCGTTCGACATGCACCCTAGGCGAAGTGATGGAACGATACGGAATTGCCGGAGTCAGCGGCGTGGATACGAGGAAATTGAACCGTTCCATCCGTAATTTCGGCAGCAGAAAGGCTCTTTTGACATCCTCTTCCACACCTCTCGCCGAAGGCTTACGGCGGCTCGAGAATTATGAAATGAAAAAGGACGCCGTCTCCCGAGTCAGCTGCAGGGAACCGTGGACGGCAGGGTCGGACAGCGCACACTATCACGTGGTCGCCGTCGACTGCGGGATGAAACGGAATATCGTCCGTTCCCTCATCAAACGGGACTGCCGTGTCACGGTCGTGCCGTGGAATACTCCGGCAGAGACCGTCGAGCGCCTTCACCCGGACGGGATCTTTATTTCAAACGGACCGGGCGACCCGGCGGACATACCCCAAACGGTGGATACCGTAAAAGCGCTGCTCGGCAGATACCCGGTATTCGGCATCTGCCTCGGGCATCAGATACTGTCCCTCGCTTACGGCGCCGAGACCTATAAACTCAAATTCGGTCATCGGGGCGGCAACCATCCGGTAAAGGATCTGGAAACCGGCAAGATCGAGATCACCGCTCAGAACCACTCCTATGCGGTAGATGAGGATAGTCTGAAAAACACGCCGCTTGCAGTAACACATCGCAATCTGCTGGACGGCACGGTGGAAGGCGTAAAATGCGAGCGCGACAGGGCTTTCAGCGTTCAATACCACCCGGAGAGCGCTCCGGGGCCTCAGGACAGCGCTCACCTGTTTGACCGCTTTGTACGTTTTATGGAGGAATGAAGATACTATGCCGAAAAGAAACGATATACACAGGATCCTCGTTATAGGTTCCGGACCCATCGTCATCGGACAGGCGGCAGAATTCGATTATGCGGGAACGCAAGCGTGTCTCGCTCTGAAAGAAGAGGGCTACGAGGTCATTTTATGCAACTCAAACCCGGCAACCATTATGACCGATACTTCTATTGCCGATAAGGTTTATATGGAACCGTTAACATTGGAATATATGGCAAAAATCATTCGTTTTGAACGTCCGGATGCTATTTTGCCGGGAATCGGAGGGCAAACAGGGCTCAATCTGGCAATACAGCTTGAAAGAAAAGGTGTGCTTGCGGAATGCCGTTCTGAATTACTCGGAACGAAAATCACATCGATCGAGCAGGCAGAAGACAGGGAACTTTTCAAAAAACTGTGTGAACGGCTTGGAGAGCCGACGCTTCCGTCAGAGACGGCTCATTCGATAGAAGAGGGCCTAAAAATAGCTGAGAAAATCGGCTATCCCGTCGTTCTTCGCCCTGCATTTACGCTGGGCGGCACCGGCGGGGGCTTTGCCGACGATCCGGATTCCGTTGTATTGCTTATGAAAAACGCGCTTGAACTGTCACCGGTGGGACAGGTGCTTGTGGAGAAAAGCGTAAAGGGTTATAAGGAGATCGAATACGAGGTCATTCGTGATAAGAACGACACGGCTATTACGGTCTGTAACATGGAAAATCTCGATCCCGTCGGGATCCACACCGGAGATTCCATCGTGGTTTGCCCGTCGCAAACGCTGACGAATAAAGAATACCAAATGCTGCGAGACAGCGCACTTAAGATCATTCGGGCGCTGAAGATCGAAGGCGGTTGCAACGTCCAGTTCGCCCTCGATCCCAAGTCCCTTCAATATTATCTCATCGAGGTCAATCCGCGTGTATCGCGTTCTTCCGCACTGGCTTCCAAAGCCAGCGGCTACCCTATCGCCCGTGTATCCGCAAAAATCGGCGTTGGGATGACGCTTGACGAGATCCGGCTTGCCAATACGCCCGCAGCATTTGAGCCGTCACTCGACTACGTGGTAACAAAGCTGCCGAGATTTCCTTTTGACAAATTTGTCGACGCCAACAACACACTGTCCACCCAAATGATGGCTACCGGCGAGGTTATGAGCATGGGACGGACCTTTGAGGAAAGTTTGCTCAAAGGCGTCCGCTCGCTTGAGATCGGCGCCTTTCATCTTCATCTTCCTAAATTTGACGGGATGGATACGGCAAAACTGCTGAACTATATCCGTAAAGGGACCGACGACCGTATTTACGCCATTGCGGAACTGCTGCGCCGCAGCGTCGACGTGGAAGAAATCTATGGGGCGTCCGGTATCGACCGCTTTTTTATCCGTAAGATGAAAAAGGTTACGGAAACGGAAACGGAACTGAAACAGCATCCGTTTGATACGGATGAACTGCGCTCCGCCAAGAAAGCAGGCTTTTCCGATAAAGAGATCGCACGGTTATGGAAGACGGAGGAAAATGAGATCTACCGTCTGCGTAAGAAAAACAGTATCTTCCCGGTCTATAAAATGATCGACACCTGCGCTTCGGAATTTGAAAGTTATGTTCCGTACTTTTATTCCACTTACGAGGAGGAAAACGAGTCTGTTCCCTCAGAAAAAAGAAAGATTGCGGTGCTCGGCTCGGGGCCGATCCGAATCGGTCAGGGGGTGGAATTCGACTATTCCACCGTCCACGCCGTGCAAACCATAAAAAAAGCCGGATACGAGGCGATAATCATCAACAATAATCCGGAAACGGTATCGACCGATTACACCTGCTCCGACAAATTATATTTTGAGCCTCTTTGCACCGAAGACGTGATGAATATCATCGAACTGGAAAAGCCTGAAGGCGTGATCGCCACCCTCGGAGGGCAAACGGCGGTGAATCTTGCCGATTCCCTGCACGAGCGGGGCGTAAAGATCATCGGTACCGACTGTGACGCCATCGACCGCGCCGAAAACAGAGATTTGTTTGAAAAACTGTTGCTGTCGCTGGGCGTTCCTCAACCGAAAGGGCAAGCCGCGATCGGCGTGGAAGCCGGTGTCAAAGCGGCGCATGAAATCGGATTTCCCGTGCTTGTCCGTCCGAGCTTTGTGTTGGGCGGCCGCGCCATGCAGATCGTATCAAAGGAGAACGATCTGCGGAACTATTTGTGCGCCGCAGTCGCTGTGGACGCCGATAAACCCGTCCTTGTGGATAAATACATACGCGGCAAGGAGGTAGAGGTGGACGCCGTATGCGACGGGCACGACGTTTTCGTCCCCGGCATTATGGAACTTGTAGAGAGGACGGGCGTCCATTCGGGAGATTCCATCAGCGTATATCCTTCATACAGTCTTTCCGATTACGTAAAGGAGACCATCCTGGATTATACCGAAATGCTTGGTCTCGGCATCGGAATCGTCGGGCTCTACAATATTCAGTTTATCATCACCCCGGAGGAAAAAGTATACGTTATCGAGGTCAATCCCCGATCTTCAAGGACCGTTCCGTTCCTTTCAAAGGCGACAGGTTGCCCTCTTGCCGATATCGGCACGCTAGTTATGCTCGGAGTTTCTCTCAAAGAGCAAGGCATCTTTTTCCGTTATCCCAAAGAAAAAAGCCGTTATTACGTGAAAGTCCCTGCGTTCTCTTTTTCAAAACTGCGCGGGATGGACGCCTATCTGTCGCCGGAAATGAAATCCACCGGTGAGGCGATCGGTTACGACGGAAAACTGCACCGGGCGGCATACAAAGCTATGACCGCAGCAGGGATGACGCTGAAAAACTACGGTACGGTACTGGTCAGCGTGGCGGATGAAGATAAGGAAGAGACCGTTCCGCTCATCAGGCGGTTTTACGATATGGGCTTCAATATCGAGGCGACGACTCTGACGGGAGAAGTCCTGCGGGCGCATGGGATCCGCACGAGGATCCTGCACAAACCGAGCGAAGGCAGCGAGGAAGTCCTCAATTCCATCCGCGCCGGACACGTCAGCTATGTCATCAATACCCGAGCGATACTTTCCGGTGTTCATTACGGAGACGGTGTGGCGATCCGGCGGACGGCGGCGCAGAACAACGTGACCATGCTGACGTCACTGGATACCGTACGAATGCTGTTGGACGTATTGGAGGAAACGACGCTGAAGATTTCCGCTATTGACGCGAAATGAAAGGTGGAAAGTGTATGCACTTCACAAAAATGCAGGGCTTGGGAAATGATTACCTATACGTATACGGTGACGTCCCGGAGAATATCGCCGCCATTTCTCAAAAGCTGTCTGATCGCCATTTCGGCGCCGGATCCGACGGGATGATCTATATTTCTTCCTCGGATAAGGCGGATTTCAAAATGCGTATCTTCAACGCCGACGGCAGCGAAGCGAAAATGTGCGGCAACGGGATCCGATGCGTGGGGAAATACGTGTACGAAAAAGGCTACACCGACAAAACGCGTCTGTCGATCGAAACGCTCTCCGGCGTTAAAACGCTTGATCTGCAGATCCGCAGCGGAAAAGTCAAAAGCGTAACGGTGGATATGGGAAAGGTCACTGTCGGAGAGGAAAAAGAGATAGCCGTCGGAGGTCAGACCGTGTGCGGGATCCCGGTATCTGTCGGGAATCCTCATTTTGTTGTTTTTGTTCCGGATGCTCAAACCGCTCTGTTGCAAACGGTCGGCCCGCTGATCGAAAAGCATCCGTCGTTTCTGGAGGGCGTAAACGCGGAATTCGTTCAGGCGACGGGTAATAATCAACTACGTATGCGGGTCTGGGAGCGGGGCAGCGGCGTGACGATGGCCTGCGGTACCGGCGCCTGCGCCGCATCCGCCGCAGCCGCTCACAAAGGATTGTGCCGTCACAGCGTGCCGATATCGGTTCAGTTGGACGGCGGAACACTTGAAATCCAAGTGGATCCCGCAGGTTTTGTACGGATGACCGGTCCCGCGGAAATGGTTTATGAAGGAGAAACGGTTCTATGATACGCCCCAATATACATTACGCAGACCTTAAGAATTCCTATCTGTTTTATAACATCGCACAAAAAATCAAGGAGTATTCCGATGAACATCCGGGCACCAAACTATACAGGATGGGCATCGGCGACGTGTCTCTGCCTCTGTGCGATGTTGTGATCAAGGCGCTCCACGAGGCAGTGGAGGATCAGGCGCATAAAGACGCCTTTCACGGTTATATGCCGGAATGCGGCGCACCTTTTCTACGGGAAGCGATCGCGCGGCATTACCGGGAACGGGGTGTCGCCGTTGAAGATGACGAGGTGTTCGTTTCAAGCGGCGCCAGCGACGAGCTGGGGGACATTCTCGATTTGTTTGACCGGGAGAGCAGCGCCCTTGTTATCGAGCCCGCCTACCCCGCTTACGTGGACGCCAACGTGATGGCTGGACGCAGGATCGTCCATCTCCCCTCCGGCAAGGGCAACGGCTTTTTGCAGGAGCCATGTGAAAAAGCAAAAGCGGATATTCTGTATATATGCTCGCCGAACAATCCCACCGGTGCGGTGTTCACAAAAGAAAAACTGAAACGATGGGTAGATTTTGCCAACGAAAACGGCTCGATCATTCTTTTTGACGCGGCGTATGAGGCGTTTATCGAAGACAAAGAACTGCCCCGCAGCATTTTTGAGATCGAGGGGGCGAAAACCTGCGCGATCGAGATCTGCTCGCTTTCCAAAACTGCCGGGTTTACGGGGACCCGTCTCGGCTATACGGTCATTCCGAAAGCTCTTATGAGAGCTGGGATGAGTTTCCACGATATGTGGGTACGCAACCGTACCACAAAAACGAACGGCGTTTCCTATATCATCCAAAAGGGTGGCGCGGCAGTTTTTACGCCGGAGGGACAGGCACAGATACGGGCGAACATCCGTATTTATAAGCAGAACGCCCGCATCCTGATGCAAGCGCTTGACGAACTGGGAATGTGGTACACCGGAGGAAAGAACGCGCCGTATATCTGGTTGAAATGTCCGGACGGTATGGACAGCTGGTCGTTTTTCGATTTTCTGCTCAACGAAATACAGGTCATCGGCACGCCCGGCGAAGGCTTCGGCGCCTGCGGCGATGGGTACTTCCGTCTTTCCTCCTTCGGCAGTACGGAGGACACGAAAGCGGCGGCGGAACGGATGATCATTCTTTTGAGTAAAAAGAATATTTTAAAAAACCGCTGACAATGTTATTTCACTATATGACAAAACATACATAAATGCTGACCGACAAACAACCGGAAACGCTCGAAAAGTACGACGAGGCGATGAACGAATTGCACTCCCTCGCGGAAGTCGAGGCGTTCTCCTACGGCTTCCAACTTGGCGTCCGATTGTTGGTCGATACAGGCGTGCTGCTCACAAAAGAAAGTACATAACGCGCAGCGGCGGGATCGCTCCCGCCGCTGAAACTTTTAGAATACATAATTTGATAATCCAAGTTCATATCCTTTATCACTACATGAAATGATTTCTTCATCACTTAACCGATACCTTTCGGCATTCTTATTTTCACATCTGATTCCACAGTAATAGCAATTATTTTTACAGTAGTTTGTAAACTCAATTAATCCGCGTAGGTATACATCTTTGCCGTAAATTCGCTCCCGAACGGCTCTTGCCTTCTCCGTCAGATAACGGTCGAAGTCAGGATCATCGCACAAAAGAACAGAAGAAAGCTTCTCATCGGACAGATTTTGTTGGGCTATTCGCCACGATTTGGGCTATTCGCCACGTTATGGGGGTACTCGACACGATATGGGGGTATTCGCACACGATTTAAATCCTCTGTTTTCTAGAAAAAGCATAAAAAATGCAAAAAATCTCCGAAAAAAATGCTTAATCGGGAGATCAATTGTTTGTTTATTATTTTTAGGACATCTTAAAAAAGTCAGTAATTGCAAGGGTTTCAGCGATATAGTGGACATAAAAAGAAATGAGAACACCCATTGTATCATAAGGTGTTCTCTTATGGCAAAGAACGCATATATTAATACATTTGAAACCGAAAGGAAAAATGGTTTCATTTTGTCTTTGTTGGTTTCATTTCTCTCGCGACGGTTTCATTGTGCTGTAAAGTGGTTGCATTTTACAAAAGAATACGCCCGCCATGGATTATTAATCCGTGACGGGTGTATTGTTAGGAGGTCTGTGAATTGTTGTATTGTATTATGTCCAACCTTTATTCTTTCGCTATAATGTTTCCGTCGTGCAGGCGGATGGTGCGCTGACAGAACGAGGCGACGTTAGCGTCGTGGGTGACTACTATTACGGTTGTGCCTTCCTTGTTTATCTCTTTGAAAAGATTCATTATGCTCTTTCCTGTTTCTTCATCCAGAGCACCTGTAGGTTCATCGGCAAGAAGCAGTGATGGCTTGTGCACGATAGCTCTCGCTATCGCCACTCTCTGCGCCTGTCCGCCTGATAGCTGCGAAGGGTATTTCTTCAGCTTTTCGGATATCTCAAGTCTTTCGGCTATCTCTTTTACTCTCTTCTTTGTCGATACTCCCTTCAGCTTTCCGTATCTTAACGGCAACGCTATGTTCTGCTGTACGGAGTATTCGTCTATTAGGGCGAAATGCTGTACTACGAATCCTACGTCGTTCCTTCTGAACTTTGCCATCTTATTCTGATTTTTTGTGTTTATCTCTTTTCCGTTGTATATATACTCTCCGCTGTCGGGAACGTCAAGACCGGCGAGTAAGTTTAACAGCGTTGATTTGCCCGAGCCGGACTTTCCCATTATCGCTACCATCTCGCCTTTCTGTATATCGAGATTAATAGGATTAAGCGCCGTTACCAGTCCGTCGCCTTTGCCGTATGTTTTGCATATACCTTTTAGTGATATTATGTTTTCCATGTGTGCCTCCCTGATTATTCTGTTATTTATGTTAATTTACTTAATTATCTCACTCGTGTCTATTCTGTAAACGGCGATTACCGGAACGAGCGATAAAACAACCGCGATTGTAACAGTGGCTATCGCGGCGTATACCACCGTAAGAGGCGTTATGGCCGTAAAGTAGCCTATCTCGCTTGTCGCGTACGTTTCGTTAAAAGACAGCAGAACAATTGAAACAAACGCTAACGCAAGTCCCAAAAAAGCGTAAGCGATAAACCGCATCACTATTTCGGAAAACAGTATCGGCATTGAGAAACCCACAAGCTTTTTAACGGCGATCTTGTACGAAACGCTCTTTATATAGAAAATGCTCAACACAATCACGCTTAAGAACAGCATAATAAGCGCGATAGGATAAAACGCTCTGCTGTAAGCGTCGAAGGACCGTATCGTTGATTTGAAAACAAGAGGGATAAACTCAACGCCTTCCGCAGCCTCAATATCCTCTTTCGCGTTTGTAAACGCTGTTTCTATAGCGGAGCTTCTGTCGGAGTCTATCTGATAAAGGCCCGTGCAGACGTTCTTTCCGTCAAAATATCCACCCCAGTTAAGCATTACCATAACGTCCAGGTCGCAGGCCGCCGGCGTGCCCATATATCCTATTATTCTGTATCTTTTTCCTTCATACGTAAAATACTCTTCGCCGTTTTCCTTTTCAGCGCTTCTTTTGGCGACGTTTGAGCCTATAACGCAGAGCGGCTCGGAAGATCTCATCTGTTCTTCGGTAAAAAAGGCGCCGCTTTTCATTTCGGGCGTCGGAAAGTCGCCTTTGCCGTATACGGCGCGCACCCAGTCGCTGTCGTAATCTATATTCGATTCAGTAAGTATATCATAAATCACAAAATCGTTTCCGTAATCCCACGGGGAGAGCAGAAACGGCTCCGCGCACGTAACACGCATCTTCTTTGTTTCGGGACCGTTGAACATATCGTAGTTTCTGTTGTTGGTTTTGTTCATCGCGAGCTGGTTTACGAATATTATAACAAAAAACGAGGCGAGAAAGAACGCCGCGGCTATCATAAAGCCGTTTATGTTGAAATTTTTCATATTCTTTCCTCCTTATTCCTTTCCCTTTATTATCTCTGCCGTTTCAAGGCGCGAAGAGCATACGTAAGCAACAACGGCAACGATCGCGAGAAACAGTATGTTCATTACGAGCATCAGCGGGTATATCATGCGTATCTCAACTCCCGCCACGGGAAGAGACATCCAGAAACCGATAAGAACCGTTGACATGGGGTTGATCGCGTAAATAATATATACGTAATGAGATAGTATATCCGCTAAAAGAAGATATATCGCGAATTCAAGCACGTACGTTTTAACGCTGTCGCCTACGGTGGCGCCTATAAGGCGGTGGATAGCGGTGTCCCTTACGCTGTTTTTGTATTTGTTTACTATTATCATAATAATAACAGCCACACAGAATACAAGCGTTGAAGCCGCTATCATGCCGTAGTTTATGCTTCTTTTTTCATATACCTGCTTGTATACGGCGTTGGCCTGTTTGTTGTCAAGGAGTTTATAATAATATCCGTTTACCGGGCTTTCAGCGAAAGCGTTCGAGAGCGCCTCCACGGCAGTGGCTTCGCCGGCCTTGTCTATGTAAATAAGGGTGTTCTGAAGTTTCTCGTAAAAATCATTGATATAGTTCTTTTCGTTAATTCCGGGGAAGTATTCGGGGGTTACGGGAATTGCCGGACGTATTATGCAGTTGTCTACGTTTCTTCTTACGCCTGGCCCTTTTTCAAGAGACGTGTTCTTGTTAAGAAAACCGACGACAACGTATTTTGCGTAATACTGATCCTGTATATCGGTAGATACCCTTCCCTCCTTTTTCATTTTCGCCTGATAAGGACCTTCCGGGTTGCTTATAACGTCACCGATATCGTAGTATTCCCTGAAATCGTATCCCATTACAATAGGTATTGTCGGTATTCCGCCTTCTTCGGTTATAACATAGTCAAATTTCAGGTTTTCTTCAGTAAATCCTTCTCCCTCGCAGTATGTTAACCCTTCAATAAGCACGGTATCAATATTAATATTTACGCAGTTATAATCGCAGAACTGCCTTATCTCTTCCTCCGTATACCCCATATCCGTATAAAACATAAGGCTGAGCTCATTTTCGGCATAGTTCATTCCCTCTTCAGCAGAACTTGAGATCGAAAATGCCTTGCCGCTGTCGGATTTAAGAAACGTCCAAGTCCTCCACGAGAAAATCAGGCCTTCTATTTTATCGATTTTTTCTTTCAAAACGTAATACGAAGCGATAACGGAATCGTTATACGCCTTTTCCTCGTCGGTTAATGGAACGATCGTTCTGTTCTGCGGGTTTTCAGGGTCGGGCTGCGTTTTTTCCGTTATAAATACTCCGTATATGTCTTTCCTTTCTGCTTCTCCCGCTTTTTGAAGCGAATAAACCGAATATTCTATATACGCCTCGTTCTTTATTCCCGAATCAAACATACCGCCGCTCCAGTAGCGGTATGTGATCCACGCGAAAGAGTAGCTTAAAATCTGTATCAGCATTGTGAACAGAATAACGATTGTAACGGAAAGCGTTATATTGGACCTTATGTTTTTCATTGCTTCGGTTATGTATACGCGTATCATTTTGTTTCCTTTCCGGGCTGACAGAAAACCGTTACGGCCTCCTGTCAGCTCATCGTATTAACTAAGCGGAAATTGCGAAATATATATCAGCCTGTGAAGCCCGGAACATCTTCATATCCGTGATCCCAAGTGTATGGCTGTTCGGGATAGTGCGGCTCGTATATTACGCTGGCGCATGAAGAAGACCAGCTCGGATATCCGTAATCCCATACAGCGCCCTGATTGTCAACGTTAAGCCAGACATAGGTTCGGAACGCATATTCAAGCCCGTATCCGGTATAATATGCGTATGCGTGAAGATAAGGCATTCCAAAATCGTCAGCGACCCTCACACAATAAGCGCTTACGCAGTTCATGTATTCCGCCCCAGAAGCTGAAACGCATACTGAAGCCCCAATTCCTATTGCGATAACGGTAAGCAATAATACTGCCACGGCTGTTTTTTTAAGCTTATGCATAAAAATATCTCCTTTTTAAAATATTAAATGAAACGATATCACACACAAGCGCAAATCACCGGATCCTTCACCGTTATTCTGTATCAGAATGGCCAATTCTGGAATAACGGCTGTTAATAATCCGCTCGGTGGTTGATGTCTGTCTCTGTCTCTTATTATAACCGATAAAACGTGAATAGTCAAGCGACACTATTGCGTGAGTGTCGATAATATGCCGTCACTTTAATCTCGGTGTCGAAAAATACGGGATTATATTGACTTGGTATTTGTATTGTGATATAATACGTTAATAATAATTTGATTGACAAGAAAAACATTACGGTTTGTTAAACTATTAAAGGAGCCAATGATGAACAGGAACGAGAAAAAAGAGGTGCAAAAACAATTATTGAAAGAGGCCGCCGTCGAGCTCATTCATGAAAACGGCGCAAAAATAAATGTGAAGCGCATATGCGAAAAAGCAGGGATAAAGAGAACTAATTTTTACACTCACTATCACTATATGAAGGATCTGATTGATGACATAATTACCGATGATTCATATGAAAACCGTCTTCTGTTTCAAAAGGAGGATCTGGAGGGATTTGCTCCGTCCTCATTTGTAAGCATGCTTAAGAATATCAAAAACGAACGTAATATATTCAATACAATGACAAAAGATTTAAAGTATTATTACACTGCACCCAACTCAGAAAGCTTTTTTTCAGAAATAATACGGAACCTCTGTATCAACAAAGGGATCACCGAAGAAACTGAACAGCAATGTCAGTTTTTATATTTTCGCAGCGGAGTTCAAAGTATAATTCAGTATTGGGTGAGCAAAGATTTCAGTATTTCTGAAGAAAATCTGTCTGAAATGATATATAACTGTATTTCAGAAAAACTCAAAAGATGATTCCGAAAAGAAATCACTAAATAACAGCTGTCCCGAATCCGAAGAGGAAATCGCCGGTATCATAGTTGAATGCTCCCCCGAAAAGCTGCGTGAACCCGCGCTCGAGGGAAATAACGCCGAACAGATTTAAAAACTCAATATTACAGCTGCACCCGCCGGGGATTAAGGTCCTTCGGCGGGCGGGTTATTTAACGGTAATCTGATTGTGTTACTGACAGCAGCAGTCTTTACTCCTTATCCTTTATCGTTGCTGAGACGTCGTTTTTAGCGGCGTATACTCGTGAAATGATATACGTAAGCAGAAGAACGGATATATTCAGAACGGCTATAACGATATATATCTTTCTTTCGCCTGAAAATATGTATAACATACTGTCCCCGTTAAGAAACAGTCCTGTTTTTGAAAGAAGATACGGAT
>JAEEGI010011006.1_pt1 | contig 19588 bp, 14 predicted proteins | sample 8958751 | NCBI WGS metagenome assembly JAEEGI01 (sample SAMN16246545, study PRJNA631951) | gut metagenome | biome: gut microbiome; feature: rumen; material: KS-attached | host: Bos | place: Iran: Karaj | collected 2018-10 | reverse complement strand
TTTTATTAAACAATCATTCAAATTCAATAGCAAAATTATTTAACAGAAACTGCAAGGAAATTACAATTTAATTTTTTAGATAATTTTTTCCTTTATCAAAATCCTTTTTTAAGGAACATCATTTTTATTTCTAATTAATATTTTCATACAATAATGAGGACAATTATCTTTTATTTCATTATACTTTTTTTTTATTTTATTAAAAGGAATTTATTCTTAAAGATCTTCTTACATTATTATAATGATTTTTTATCAAAGATTTAATTTTTCTTCTTCTGCTTTATAGTCATTTTAATTCAAATAAGAAATTAATGGGAATATAATGATTTAATAAAACAATCAACATTTTGCATTCAACAATAAAAAAAAAATATAAAAAATAAATTTGAAAATCATGAATAAAAATAAAAATATATTAAATATATCTGTTAAATAATATTTTGAATTCTTAAATTTAAAAAATTCTTCTTGTGAGCCTTTTCTAAAAAATTCTTTAATTTATTATAGATAAAATTATAAATTTAAATAAATTAATGATTAATTTTGAGAAAAAGAAATAAAAAATTATTCTAAATAAGCAGTTTTTACATTAATTATTAAGATAAATTTTTATAATTATCCCTCTTTTATATTATAATATGTATTAAAACAGATTTTCTTCTCTGAATTTGGAAGAAATAATAAATTCAAAAAAAAAAGATTAAGTATTTTTATAAAGATAAATTATATGAGAATTGTTTCCAAAAACAATAAATTCAAATGATACATAATTCAAAAATATTCCTTTTCTTCAAACTATTAACATTTTATTTAATTATTCAAAAAATTAACTCTTATTTTATCTTTAGTTTTAGATAAAAGTAAATATCCAACTATAATTAATTTCTATATTTTTATTAAAAAGATAAATTTATTTTATTCCTCCCAATTTTCTGTTTTGTAATTGATCAATTTTTTTTCTCAAGAAAACTATTCAAAATATGTGATAATTTATTAAATTTATTTTTCAAATATTCATTTTTAAGATTTCCATTATTTTTTCTATTTTATAATAAACAAAATCTATTAATTTTTTTTTTTATTTTACATCAAAATAAAATTATAAAAAAAAATGAAGCTTTCTATCATTCTTTTTATATTCTTATCATTATTATCATTTTCATATGAAGATGACAATGACAAAAAAAAACAATGTTTAGATCAATATACTATATGTTTAATTAAATGTACTTGTTTTGTAAAAATTCGTCCTCAATGTATGAAACGTTGCAGTGAATCATATATGCAATGTATGAAAAATATTTTTATTCTTAAGGGTTATAAAGAAAAAAATAAAAAAATATAAAAAAAAGATTTTTTTTTTTTTTTTATATTCAAACTAAAACAAAATTCACAATTTAATTGATCAATAATAAATCATTAATTCATTTTTCCTAAAAGAAATAATTATCCAATGAAAAATTTATAAAAAAAAAGATATTAATTATTAAATATTGATGTAATGATTTATTATTATTATAATTTTTTAATTATTTTTGTTTTTTTTAATATTAATTGAAATTAATATTTTTTATTGAAAGAAATATAATTTAAAAATAATATATTTAAAAGTTATTTTTAATATTATTGTTTTTTTCAAATATACGATAAAAGTTACAATTTTTGATATTCTTAATAAATTCTTGTTTATAATTTTTTTGTTTTTCATTTTCTTGAATAAGATTTTTTTCACCAACTAAAGCATTTAATACAATTTCAATAGGAACATTAAATCTTCTTTCATAATCATTTTGTAAAAATTCTCTTGAAATTCTTCTTAATTCATTTTTTTTTAAAATTTCTAAATCATGAATAATTTTATTTTTCAATTTCTTTAATTCTTCATAATTTTTTTCTTGTTCCTCAAATTTTATTATATTTTTTTCTTTATTTTTAAGAAGTAAATTATCATGATTATTTCTAAAAGAATAGAAATTTGAAATTTTATTATCAATTTTATTTAAGTAATTATATATTGATTCTTTTTTTTCCAATTGATTTTTTTTTAATTTTATTTTGTAACTCATAATATCTTTAAAGGAATTATTTTTAAATAATCTATTATTTTTAAAGTAATCATTTTCTTTTTTAGAATTCTTCTTATTATTTCTCTCTCTTATTTCTTCAATGGATTTTTCAATCTTAGATAAACATTTAGATTTATTTGAAACAATAAATAAATATTCAATAGCTTTTTCATCTAAAAAATTAGGAATAAAACTCATATTAACATCTTCATTTAAATCCCAAATTGATTTTATTATCCAAATTAAACCTTCTTTTCTTGTTTCTAAACCTTCAAAAAGTAAATAATGATAATGTTGAATTAATTCTTCTTTTTTATTTAAATATTTTTCCTTTAATTCTGATAATTTTTCTTTTACTTCATTTTCTTTTTTTTTTAATTCTATTATATTTTCTTTATTTAATGTAATTTCTTTTAAAAAATTATTTTTTAAAACTTGATTTTCTTCAAATTCTCTTTGTAAAGAAGACATTAAATTAAATCTTTTTATTTTATATTCTTCAAAAGATTCTTTTTTAGAATATTTCATATTATCATAATCTTTTAAAAGATGTGTTTTTAAATCATTTTGAGATTTAATTATATCTAAACAAACTTCATTACTTTCTGATTTTTTCATTAATTCAATTATTTTATTTTTAATGCTTTCTTTTTCTTTTTTATATTTGTTTATTTCTTTTTCAATTATTTTTAAATGATCTTTTAATTGTTTTTCATTTGTCATAATTGATAAATTATATATATTTTTTTTCCCTATTCTTTCTGTTATAAAGTTTTTTTGTTCTTCTGATTCATAATTCTTTTTTTTATGACATTCAAATTCTTTAATAAATTGATTTCTTTTTTTTTCTAAATTATTAATGATATCTGAATTATTAGATATTAATTTAAAAGGAGTTTTTCTGGAATTTATATCTAATTTTCTTACTGCAAATAAATCTTGATTAAAGAAATATTTTGATATAGAAGAATTATTAGATGAATTTTGAAAAAAATGTAAACTTGTGTTTGAAATTGAAGGTAGTTGAAAATAAGATTTTGATTTGGTTAATTTATTTTTGAAAATTTTTTTTAAGGAATTATTAGCATAAAGCATTTTTAAAATTTTACTAAAAAATAATTTAATAACTTAATTAAAAATAAATAATTGATTAATATTATATTTTATATTTAAATGTTAACAAATTTTCTATATAAAAAACCAAATCTAATATTTTCTTCTTTTTCTTTTCAAAAACTACAAAAATTCCCTTTTTCAATGATAAAAAAATCATATCCTGCAGTTTTTTTAGATGTTGATGGAGTAATAAAAGTAGGAAATGAACCAATTAAAAAAGCAAAAGAAGCAATTGAATTAATAAGGTAAAAAAGCATAATAAATATATATATTCAAAATATATATATAATATTTATTTAGAAAATATAATATTCCCCTTCAAATAGTTTCAAATGGTTGTGGAGAAACAGAAGAATCAAAAGCTTTAACTTTTTCAAAAATATTAAAATTAGATAAACAAAATGAATTTAAAGCAAATGAAATAATATTAAGTCATACTCCAATGCAATTTAATTTAGAAACTTTTTCAAAGAAAAATAATGGTATACCTTTAATTATAGGTTTAGGGAAAATAAAAGAATTAATGAAAGCATATAAAGTAGAAAAATATAACACAAGTGATGAATATTCAATAATATATAATAATTTAATAGATAAAGACTATTTAAAAAATTTAGATAAAGAAAAAGAAAAAGTGAAAAAGAAAGTAGAAGAAAGATTAAAATATAATTTAAATAATTATATCCCAATAAATTCTATTTTCCAAGTTGGAGATTTAGATAATTGGGAAGTTAATTTTGAAATATGTTCTTTAATATTATTATCTAAAAATGGAATTCCATATAACAATATAAATTTAAATAAAGATAAAATAAAAATAAATTATCATATTGCAAATCCAGATGAAGAATTTATGGATAATTTTCCTATTCCAAGATTTTGTGGAGGTTCATTTTTAGAATTATTAAGTTTGTATTTTGAGAAAAAATATAAAAAGAAATTTAATATAATTAAATATGGAAAACCTTCTCATAGAATATTTAATTTTGCAAAAAAAAAATGTATTCAAAATAATAAAGATAAATATATTAGTAAGTTTTATATGATTGGTGATAATCCTTTAAGTGATATTCAAGGTGCTATTTCTGCTAAAATTAATTCTATTTTAGTTAGAACTGGAATTTTTAATAAGAAAGATAATGATGATAGATTCCCAGCTAATTTAGTTTTAAATGATGTTTATGATTGTATTGAATATATTATTAAAGAACATAATTTAAAAATTTAATTATTTAAAATTTGTTTTTTTTAATCAATAATAATTTTACATTTATTTTTTTTATATATAAATTATATTTATAAATAAATTAAATAAAAACTCAATCTAAAAAAAATAAAATAATCATCAATACCAAAAAAAATAAAAAAGTGAAGTTAATTTCATACTTCCAGAAAAAATATAAATAAGTAAATCATATATAAATCTTAAAAAATAAATAAAAAATGGAATCTAAAAAAATAAAAATATCAGCAAATAACAATGAATTTACTGCGACATTATCAAATAATTCCTCAGGAGAATCATTTTATAATTTTTTAAAAAAAGGCCCATTAACAATTGATATGAGTGATTATGGTAATTTTGAAAAAGTCGGTGATTTACCACAAAAATTTCCAACAAATGATAAACAAATAAAGACTAAACCTGGAGATATTATCTTATATTTAGGTGATAAAATTACTATTTATTATGGAACAAATTCTTGGAATTTTACTCTTCTTGGAAGGATTGATAATTGTGAAAATATTGATTTAAAGAAAGCTTTAGGAAAAGGAAATGTTAATGTTACTTTTTCTGTTTAAAACTATTATAATATTGTTTTTCTTTTTTTGTTTAAAGTAATTAATTTTTACTTTTTTAAGGAAAAAACATTTATTTCAATAAAATTTGACTTTGACTAATTTATGATTATTATACATTTTTAATATTATATTATTATAAATCCTATAATAATATCAACGAAAGAAACATTAATTATTTACAATTAATTAAATGTAATTAATTTATTGCATTATAATTAAATCCTAATATCTTCTCTTATTAAAATTTGTTCTAATTCATTCTTAGGAATAATTTTAAGCATATTTTTTTCTTCTTTCATTTCATCATTTTTTCTTAATATTCTAGGAATAAGAAAAAAATAACAAGCAATAATTAATAAAGCATAAATAGAAGCTTGAGAAAAAATAATTCTAATTTTAATATCATCAACAATTTTAACCATTTTATTTTTTAAATAATCGCTTAAATAACTTGAAGCAATTTGAATTAATTGTTGAATTAAAAAAGCTAAAGATTTATAATTATCAGAATTTAAAATTAAAATAGGATTCATACTTTCATATTCTTCCCATAAATTTTTATCTTCAGGATAAAGAATATTAATTTGATCACTTCTATAAATTATTTCATTATATTTATAACCTTTTTTATCTAAATTATATAATAAATTTTCTAAATCCATTTCTAAATATAATATTAATTGAAAAGCATAAATTGAAGAAGAATACATTCCATAATGAGCTATTCCATCTGCAAACTCATCACATTCTATATTATATATGTTTTGAACATTCTTTATATAATTACATACATCTTTATTGAGTAATTCATCAAAAATTTTTTGGTCTTTTTTATATATTTTTTTTAAAAATCTATTTATTTCATTAAATTTTATTTGATTTTGTTCTAATGCTGTTTGTAAATCATTTCTTAGATTATTATATATTTTATTTATTCTTTCTAAAGAATTTCTATAAGCATAATAAAAGGAAATTGTTTGGAAGTAATTATAATATTTGATTAAATAAGTTCTTTGATTTAATATTAAGAAATATAAATCAGATAAATCAAAAACATATTTATAACTAGATAATTGGATAAATATTATATATATTATAATTACAAAGAAAATTATAATAAAAACTTGAAAAGAAATCATATAAAATTTATCTGTTTTTTTTATATCACAAAATTTAGAAATTTTTTTTTTTATTGTTGTATTTTTTCTTATTTTAAATTCCATTTGCATATTTTTTTGTTTTAATAAAGAATTAGTTTCTAAATCATTAGAATAAGTATAACTTTCATTCATATCTTCTTGAGATAAATTTATAATTGGATTTGAAACAAGATATTCTGGATTTGTTTTATCTTTTTGATTTAATTCAATAAAATTTTCACAGTTTTTAATTGCAGTTAAAATATATTCTGGGTTAATTTTAAAAAAAATATCAGTCGCTCTTTCTTGTTCAATAAATATTTTTGTAATTAATTTCCATTGAGAATAAAAACTTATAATATAAACACTAAAAAAAATACAATTACAAAATGTGATAATAACAATTAATTGTTTTTTCAAATGTGAAAACTCATCTAAAAAAATATTAGAAAAATTACCTAAATCATCTAACAAAAGAGTTTCATAATTAGCTAAAATAAAATTAAAGTTATAATCCAAAAAATTAATGTCTTCATCATCTAAATTCATAAAAGAATAAATAGCAAAAGCAAATTCTTCTATAACATTAATAACTTTAGAATCAGTAGTATTAGTTTTTAAATCTTCAGTTAAAGTCATTAAACTTAAATTATAATTATCAATTTTATTTTTATTTTCAGAAGAAGCTGAAACAGAATAAACACTAATATCTTTAATTATTTGAATATAATCATTATAAATTGTTTTTAAACCTTCTCTTGAATATTGATTTAATTCTTCTTTAGATGGAGAATCTCTAATATATAATTTATTTTGTAAGATAATACTTTGAAAAGCAAAATAAATTGCTCTATTTGCATTTTCCATTAAATCACTGATTGAATTATGAATTATAATAGATTGAGTAATTTTAGTTCTTATATTTAATGAATATGTAAAAAAAAATGAAGCTGTTGCTGCAAAAATTCCAAAATTTATTAATATGATAAACAACCATAGTATAGTATAAAAATTAAAATAATTTGTTTTTTCTTCATTTTCAATTTGATGTTCATTCTTTTTTTCTTTTTCTTCATTTCCTTGTGTTTTAACCATAAATAAAAGCTTTGGACTATCTTCTATTACAGTATTATTAACAACACCTATATGACTACTTTTTAATTTAGATTTCCTCATATGTCTATTTGATAATATTTTATTTATATTTATATTTCTTTCTTCATTAATAGTAATTTCAACTTGAGATATATTGTCATAATTATGGATTTCAACAGGACAATTTTTTTCAAAGTCATAAACATATAATAATACTTTATTAAAATTTATTTTATAATAATCATCATAATTTTCATCTAAATTTTCATATATTTCATTTTGTTTATTAACATAAATATCATTAATTGCAACATCTAAACCTGAAGAAGAAGAATTTTCTTCTTCTTCTTCTTCAGTAAAATAACTGTTTGAAGAACTATTTGATTCACTTGAAGAATCACTTGGAAAATTAACTTTTTTTGTTCTTTTAATTGTAAATTTAGTTGATCTTCTTGAAAAAACAGATTTTAAAACATTTTTTTTAACATAATTTTCAACTGGATTTTTTATAATTGAATTTTTTTCTTCATCTAAAAAAATAAAATTTCGAGTTTCTGGAAAAAAGAATATTTTCTTTTCTGCTTCTGGAATATAATTATCATCAATATTAATTTTTTCAGGAGTGTTAAAATCTTTATCTTTTAGTGAAATAATTTCTGAAGATTGCTTTTGTACTGTTTTTGTTTTGAAAAAAAATTCTTTTTTAATTCTAGGTAATAATTTAGATGAAAAATTATCTGAAACTTTAACCATTGTCATTCTTTTTTCATGTCTTTCTAAAATTTTTAATAAATGAAAATAATAACCAAATATTTTTTTATTTATATATATTTCAATACATTCAACTTCAAAAGAACGATTATTTAAATTCCATTTAATATCTATTTTATGATTTATATATTTTTCTTTTAATATTTTTCTTTTAATCATATTTAAAGTTTTATATTCTAATATTCTTCCAAGTGCTGCTTTAATTATTTCTTCTTGTAATTCTTTAATAAACATTGTTATATCCATTGTATTTCCTATTATTTGATTGTTTAATCCTAATAAATGTATTGAATTAGAAGAAAATAAATTAATTATACAATTTAAATCTGTTAATATATGACAATCTGATAATGCTGTTGTTTTATTTATAATTTCATATTGATCAATATTTAATTTAATAAAAAGATAATAATTATGTTCTTCATCATAATTTAATGATAAGTCAATTGGCAAAACTTTTAAATATTTGGCTTTTGATTTTAAATATAATATTGTACTTTCTCCTTTGTAATTTAAATTATTTAATTTATCTTTAAATAATTCTTCATATCCTTCTTTTAATAATGTTGGGAATAATATATTTATATTTTTTCCTATTAAATCTCCTGGTAAATAACCTAAATTAACACAAAATTCTTTTGATATTATTTCAATAATTAAATTATCTTTTTGTGAAGAAACAATTATAAATTGAAAATCTGAATTTGGAATATAATCATTTTTATTTTTATAATTTAATTTTTCTTGAATTTTTGTAAAATCAGTCCTTAAATATTTATCTGCTTTTTCTTTATTATTTAAAATATCTCTTAAATAATAACCATATAATAAAAAAACCTTAGTATTTTTTTGCTTTATACTTTCAATTTCATGAAATTTATATTCTATTTCAACAATTAATTTATGAATTTTTCCTCCTATTTCATTTATTTTTTTTATTTCTCTTGATTTTGTAGAAGTTAATAATAAACTCCAGAAAGAATAATACATTTCTGAAACTTTAATAATTAAATCTATTAATGAATTAATTTGATATCTCATTGAAATATCATTCTTATTATAATTAAATTCTATTGAATCATCTTCAATTGATTTTTTTAACCTGAATATAAAAAATTTTTGAGAATAACTCACAGTAATTATTTCATTTTCAATATCTAAATACAAATGATATAAAAGTAAATAAGCACTTTTATGATTTTTTAAATATTTCTTTAAAATGATAAAATTAATAATTTTTAATAAAATACTTTTCCTATGATAAACCATTCTTCTTTTTAAAGTTTTTTCAATAATTGAATAAAGATTATAATTCTTATTTTCTTCATTAATTTCTTTAGAAACAGTATTTCCTTGAAAAGTATGATATTCTAAAAAATTTAACATTAATTCTCTATTATTAGATTTGTCTGTAATTGAAGAAAGTAAATTTTTAGTATGAAGATAAATATCATATTCAGATAAATATTGTGATTCATCTCTAAAATCAATTATTTTTATTCTAAAAACCCAAAAATAAAGAATTAAAATTAAAATTACATTTCCTAAAATAAAAATACAAAAAAAATTTATTATTTCAGTTTTTATAATATAACCAATTAAAATAAATATACCAGAAAGCATATAAATCATACTCATGTAATAATTAAATATTATAACAGGGTCTTTTTCAGAAACAAAATAATTTTCAAGAAAAAAACTATAAAAAACTAAACATCCAGAAAAAAAAGAAAATAAAGGAATAATTGCTCTTGATTTATAATTGATAAGATAATCAAATCCTAAAATAATAAAAATAAGAGTTTTAGAAATTAATATAATTAATTTAGGATTTGAAATAAATGCTCTTATTGTTCCATTTTCATCACTTTCTCCTCTAGAAAAAAAAAAACAAATTGCTAAATAACAAAAATAACAATCTGAAACACAAATAATAAAACTTAAAATAAAATATATTATATGTATTGAAGAATAACATTTAAAACCATTATTTATTATAGAATTTGAATTTCGACAAAATAAAATAGGATTATTTATTTCTATAATTGATTAAATAATATATTTTTTACGTAAAATTGGATAATAAAAAATATAGATATTATAAAGGAGGAAATATCTTAAAATTGATAATTGGACTTTAAATTCTTTTATTAATCTTCTTTTATAAACATCTCTTAAAAGTTTCAAAAAAAGAAAAATTCCAATAAAAACAAAAGCATAAGTACAATATAATGTTACTAAGAAAAATCTATAATGATTACTATTATAAGGATTTGTATTTAAATTTATTATAAATTTTATAAAATAATTAAATAATTTTGAATTGTCTTTCCAAAAAATAGAATTCTATAAGATTATAAAAACAAATTTTACTCTTTCATTTAAATTTATTGAAAATAATTGGAAAATATCCATTAAAGCTAAAAGGAATGAACTTACTTTACTTGGATTATAATTATAGAAAAGGTAATAATATAAGTGAAATATTGAAATTTTTAATTTTTTATAAAATTCTTTAGACTCCATTTTTAATTTTTTAATTTATTTTTCATTTATTTTTTTATATTAAAAATATTTTTGAATTTGACCATATTTAAATTTGACTTATTTTTTATGTATTAATATTTTTGATTTACTTATTATCTTATTTTTATTTTTTCACAAAATAAATTGATATACCCAAATTAAATGATTTTATATATATATAAAATATACTTATATTCCATAAATCATTCTATTATTATCAAATAATTTATTTTCTAAAAGAAATTAAATTATATATTTTGATATTCATAAATATAATTACTTAATTATTATAAATTTCAGTTTTGTAACATTGATGTTTCATATTTTTATTATTTATTCTCATTCTTTCAAAACTTGGAATACATTTAAATTTTATTTTAATATTTAATATTTAATAAAATTATATTAAAAAACATTTTTGAAAAATTTTTATTATTATAAATAAAAAAAATAATTAAAGATATTTAAAGCATATTTCATAAAATTACTCTTCATTAGTTAAATTATTATCTAAATTTTCATTTCTTTCTCTTTTATGATTAATAAATTCATTTTTATTCTTATCATCTTCAGATAAATCATTATTATTTACAATAACTAAATAATTATCTTCTTTAATTGAGAAATCAAAAAAAGCGATTTTATTGTTTTTGTTTTTGATAAAATGATTAATATTTTCCTTTTTATTTTCTTCAAAATCTTGAGCTTCAATTTCATCCATATTATCTTCTTTTTGATAAATTAAATCATTTTCAATTTCTAAAGTAAAATCATTCATATCTTTAACATGAAAATAATCTTCAATTAAATTAATTAAATCACCAATATTATTTTTACTAAAACTTAAATTTAATTCAATATCTAAATTAATTTTATTATTATTAGAAGAACAAACTGGACAATCAATATTAATTTTATCAGAATTACATTTAATAGAAGAAATTTTTTGTTCCTTTGATAAATTAATACTTTTTAAATTATCTATTGATTTATTGTTTAGAAAATATTTTAAACATTCTATTATTTGCATTGAAGAAATAATATTATTAGTTGATGAAATTGCTGGAATAATATTTCCTGCTATTTGTTTTATTTTAAATTTTGAGTCTCTTTTTAAAGAAAAATTCATTGCTCTTAAATTTGAAGATGCAAAAATAAAATTAATAATCTTTTCATCATCTTTATTAAATTCCTTTATTTCTTTATCTAATGATATCATTTTATATGATTCAAAAAATATCGAAATTAAAGTTTTCGTATCAATATTTTCATTTTCTAATAAATTAATATCATTTTCAAAGTTATTATAAATTTCTTTTGATTCTTTTTCAAAATCTAAAAATTCATATTCAGTGATTTTATCTATATCTATTGGTTGAATATGTTCGTTATTATTTCTTTTATTTTCATTTTGTTTTCCTATATCCAAAGAATTTTTTAAATTAAAGATTTCTTCATAAAACAAATATCTCATTATATTTATTATTTCCTTATAATTGTCTCCTTCTTTATATATTTTAAAGTTATAATCTTCTAATTCATTACTTATATTTTTACTTTTTTTATTTTCAGTATCCTCTGATTTTTTGTTTTCTTCACTTTCAATTTTATTATTTTCTTCATTTTCATTATTCTTATTTTCTTTATTTTCTATTTCTTTATTATTATTTTCATTAATTCCATTTTCCTTATTTTCAATTGTGTTATTATTAGCTTTGATATTAATTCCTTCACAAAAAACTCTTTCAAAAAGAGCTTTTGCCCAAGCAACACAATGTTCGATTTTTTCAGGACTTAGTCTTATAGTACAAATTGGAATTTGTTTCTGTATAATTTTTCCAGTACAAGCATAACATTGAGTCAAATTTTTAATATGCCAAACCACAGTCCCTTTAAATCCAGTTGTTCCACTATCAATTAAAGGTATGTTAAATTTCATACAAATAATATTAATATAATACCTAGCATCTATATTATCCAAAGCATTTAAAATAATATCAAATTGACTAAAAAACTTATTATTAAATTGATTTTTATCTTTAATATTTCCAACATATGATTTTAAATTCAGAGAATTATCTTTTCTAAATTTTTTTACTGATAAAACAGCCATTTCTGATTTATATTTTCCAATACATGTTTTATCAAATAAAAATTGACGATTTAAATTAGATATTTCTATTTTATCCATATCTACTATACTAATATTTTTAAAACCTGACATTACTAAAAATTTTAATAATTCACATCCTATTCCACCAGCTCCAACTACTAATATATTTACTTTTGAAAGCTTTTCTTTATTTGATTTTATGATTTGTAGATTTTTATTTGAAAATGAAGGTTCTATTTCCATTTTTTTTAATTTTTCTTTTGTTTTTTGTTATATAATAATAGGACAATTATTTAAAATTTATTATAATAATGTTTTAATTTTTTTTCAAAAAAAAGTAATTTACATTTGTAAATTTAAGAAAAATATATTCGGAATATCATAAAAGGAATGATTTCATTATAAGAAAAATAAAGAAAAAATATTTTTTCCCTTTTTTGTAATAAAAATAAAAGAAATCTTTATTTACTTTTATTTAAAAACAAATATAGTATTATTTAGATTAATTATATTCAATTATCGATTTATTTAATTACATTTTATTTTATATTTATTAAATTTTTTAGTTGACAAGGAATAAAACCAAAATATGATAAAAAAATATGAAATGAAAAAATTAAGAAATATAATGAAATGATTTAAAATATAAAAAATAATCTTATATTTATATAAAGAAAATGCCAAATTTATCATGTTATAAAAATCCTTTCTCATTTGACATTTTATGATAAATAAATTAGAGACTTAGTTTATCAATGTTTTTTTGTTTTCTCTTATAATTTATTTCATCAAATAACTATTAAAATCCGTCTTAAACATGTTAAAATTGCTAGAATAAAAAATATAAGAATTATTAAATTTAATTCTATTAAAAAAAATATTAAATAAAAATAATTTATAGGAAAATATAAAAAGATTATTATTAAACTAATGTGATTTTATTTATAGTTCATTTATATTATTTTAACAATTTAAAAAAATAAATTAAACAATTAAAAGTAACTTCAAAAATTTAAAAAAATGTCAGAATTAAATGAAAAAAATTCGCAAAATTCAAATATAGAAACCTCTAATCAAAACAAAGAAAATTTAAATGAATCAGAGGAGCAACAAATAAATAATGAAGATTCAGAAAATATGAATTTAGGAAATGAAGAAAATGAAGAAGGTGAAAATGAAGAAGAAGAAGAAGAAAAAAAACAATTCGGAAATTATAATTCAAATGATTATAATATAAATGAAAACACTGAAAATAATGGATCATATAAATTTGAAGAAACAAGAGATTCAATAGGAAGAAATTTAACTAAACCTCATTTTGAAATAGGAGAACATTCTTTTCAAACAAATGGTAAATTTATGGAAATAAATCCTCATTATAATATATTAAATAATAGAATTAATGATATTAGAAATAATATATATAATAATACAAAAGAAACTTTAATATTAAAAGGTTCTATTCAAAAAAGTAAAAATCATTTAAGACAAAATTCTAATAGAGTTATTAAGAATATAATTGAAAAAATTTGGATTATAAAAAAGATGTGTGAAAATGAAAGTAAAAATATTGAAAAAATACATAAAAATTGCTTAAATCAATTTTCTAATGTTGTTAAAGAAAATAAAGAAATTCAAGATGAATTAAATGAATGTGAATATATGCTTAATCATTGTGAAAATGAAATAGGATATAAATTATTAGGGAATCCTTGTTATTCATTTATGAAAGTTAGAGGAATGAACAATCAAGATTATAATAAAACTTCATTTAAATAAAATTTTTATATATTTTAGAATTTTTTTTATTTATTAAATAATAAGATTAGGATATTTATTATTTTTTAATATAAACTATTTTTTATTCTTTCAAAAATATTTAGTTTATGTTTTTTTTCAGTAATGATAAAGTTTAAATTTGAATAATTATATACAAATTATTAAAATCTTAATCAAAAGCAATATAATTCAAAATCTTGATGTTTTGAATATTATTGTTTATATGTGTTTCAAAATATTTGAACACTGAAAAAAATAAATATAAATATAAAATATTAAATTATAGTAGAAAAAATAAATTTTCTCTTTTTGAATAAATTAAAATAAATAAATAAATAAACAAATAATAATAAAACATTTGTTAAAAATTAAAAAAAATGAATCTCAATTTCATAAACCAAGAATTTCAAAGATTAGCAACAGTAGAAAGTGCAATTGACTATGAATTTGAGCCAAAATCAAAAATAAAAAATGGAAAGAGAAATATATATTATGAAGATTTAAAAAATGATTTTATTAATGAAGTAAATACATTTGGCTTTTCTCCTTTTATTTTAGAAAATTTTGAAAAACAAAGAAAAAATCCAAATATTATGAAATATATGGATAAAAAATTTAATCATGGATTAACAAATTATGTAAAAATGCAAAATAAATCAATTAAGATAAATCCTCTTTCAGGAAGTGTGATAAAAAAAAAATCAAAAACTGCAAAAAAAAAAATTCCGGTATTAGAAAATACATTTTATTTAAAAAGAAAAGAAGTTGTTAAAGAAAAAGATAAAAAAGATAATTTTTTACAAAAAGCTTTTGAAAATTTAGGAGGAAATAAATTAAATATTTCATCTGATGATGATGAAGAAAATATAAATTCAAATCAAAATATGAATAATAAAAATAATAAAGAGAATAATAAAACAACTAATAAAGCTTATGATGAAGTAAAAAATAAATTAGCTGCTCAATTAAGAGAAAAATATATGAAACCTAAAGATTATGCTCATCCTTTAAATAATAATAATGTTAATAGTTCTTTACCTCAAATTTCCATTAGTGAATTTAATAAACCTGAAGCTTTGAAAATTAATTTTGAAAAATTTTTTTCTGAAAATAATAATAAAAATGATTATAAGAAAATAGTAGCTTTAAGTAAAAATAAAGAATTTTTAATTAGTAAAAAAGATGGTAAAGTCACTACTTCAGTTTTAAAAAATGAAAATAAACAAAAATCACCTATTGCAAAAATCCCAACTAAATTTAATAATATGAAGAAATATAAAAATATTTTAGTTAGTCCTTCTAAAAGTAAAAATGAAAAGTTTTTACTTTTTGAAAAAAGTAGACCTTTACAATTATTGAAAAAAAAAGAAATTGATTTAACTTTGAAAATGCAAGATTTAATTAAAGAATTTACTGAATAAAACTTAAATAATTAATAAAGAATAATAAATTAAAAAAATTTAGAAGATTTTATTAAACTATTTTTGATAATTTATGATTTCCGATTTTTAATTAATAACGCAAAAATAAAAATAAGAATAATATTTTCAAAAATATTTTAAATATATTAGAATTAATTACATTCTATATTGGTTCTTAATTATATTATTTATTCAATAATATATAATTCTAAATATTTATTGAAATCATTTTCAAAATATGAAACAAAATTTATAATTTCTTAAATCCACATTAGATATTGTTTAAAAATTAAATTGACTTATTATATAGATTATTATTAAAAATGAATTTTGATGATTATATATATTTTGAACAAAAATGTACTAAATTATTCTTTGTTAATTCATTTTCAAAAAAATAGTTCCTTCTTCTAATATCATTAATTTAAAAAATTTTTTCTTTTTATCTTTATTCAAGGATTTATTCATCAATTTCCAATTTGTATAAATAATTCTTTCAAAACTGAGTAAAATTCAGGATAAATTACCTTCATCTATGTTTTTACAAAAGATTTTTTTAGATTTTTTTTAAAATTTCTGATTCAATTTTCAATTTTTTCATAATTGCTGATATCATCTATGTTTGTTTTGGTTTTGTTGAAAAGAATTTTTTTAAAAATAATGTTGAATGAATACTTATATACTATCACTTTCTCAAACCTTAAATCAAGAGATAAGTAACACTTAACTAACTTTTATTTTTGAAAATTATATTTATTATAAATGTTTTTATCTAATCAATATCAAATTATTGAATATAAAGGAAACAAAACCTTGTATATGTAATAAATAGATAGTATCACAAAAAAGTTAATTAAAGAAAATTGAGCAATATATCCACTATATTTAATTAAATAGTTGAAAAATATTATTTAAATAATTCTGAATTTAATAATGTAATAAACCCAATGAGAGTTTCTTATCTAATATATAAAACTAGAATTTTGAAATAAAAAGAATACCAGATAATAAATATTCATATCTTTTTTTATTAATAAATTCAAATATATATTAAACTCATTCAATTTGAATAATAAAATCTAAAGAAAAGGAAAGTTATAGGTTTTTCTTGGTACTCTTTTTGTTTAATTGAAGGAATGGAAGAATCATGATTTATTATTTTTTTTAAAAAATTTAATTTGTGATTAAATATTAATTTTGGTTTTTTTTATTTTTTAAATTTATTTTTCTATCACAAGAAATATGAATTCTTTTCAAAAGGAAATATCAGAGTGGACTTGTATTGAATTATGCAATTGGTTAAATACTAATAATTATAGAGGAATATCAGATTTGTTTCAAAAATATTCTTTAACTGGATATGATATATTTTTCATTAATGATAAAATATTAAAAGATGAATTAAATTTAAAATCATTTCATGAAAGACATTTAACTTTAAAAGTAGTAAACAATTTAATCCATGAACATCGTAATAATAAAATTTATATAATTTTAACAAAATACAATTTATAGTTAAATTAAATATAACTTCTTTAACAGGAGAAAATATAATATTAACTTTAGATAATGATCAATCAATTCAATTAAATCAAATTTCAAATTATATTTCAGGTTTATTTAAAATGGTATTTTAATATATAAAAATTAAAATTAGGATCCAAATGATATATTATATATGGATTGTTATAAAAAAGAAATTTTATCTCCAACTTTAAAAATAGTAACAATGATGATAGAATATCCTGAAATTTATAAATCAATTAATATATCTTCTTTACAAGAATTTCAACCAAGTCAAAGTAATGAATATCCAGATGGAAACAATATAAATAATATATATGTAAATAATAACATTAATAAATATAAAAATTATAATAATTTGATTCGGAAAGACAACGATAAAATGAATAAATATAATGATAAATATAATAAAAATATAAATATTAATCAAATGAGTAAAAGTGGGGAAATTTTTCCTACATTAAGTTATGATGCAAGTCAAGAAAATTTAATGTATGATAAAAATTTACATCATAATAATACTCAAAGAATAATTAATAAAGAACAGACTCCTTTAAGAAATAAAGAAATATTTTTATATAATACAGATGATAAAACTTCAAAAACAAATCCTAGAAATTATAAAAGAAATAATATGAATAATAATTACATTGAAAATAATAATTTAAATAATCAAAGTGAATATATTTCTCAACAGGAATTAAATAATAATATTAGCAATTTATATTTAAATGTTCCAACGGATAATTCTAATAAAAATAATATAGAATTAAATAATATTAAAACTCCAACTAATCAAATTCCAATAGATTTACGATTTAAAAGTGAAAAAAGAATTTATAGGCAACATTCTAGACAAAAATCTAAAGATAAATTTAATGAAAATAATGAAATGATATTAAGTAATAATAATATTGATTTAATGAGTAGTAGTGAAGGAGAGAATGATTTAAAATTTAAACCTAGTTATCAAATTCAAAATAATATTGATAATAATAGGAGAAATAATTATAATATTTTTCAAATAAAAAATGATAATAATAATAAAACCAAAAATATATTAAATCCTCATAGAGTTTATAATGAAGATTTTTTAAATGATGACTATAACTATAAAAAAAATAACTTAATATTTAAATTCTTCTATTATTTAAAATATAATCTAATTGATAAAATATATAGACAAAAAACATTAAAATATTTTTTTAAAAGAAAAGATTAATTATCTAACTAAATAGTATTTCTATTTTAAATAAAAAATTAGATGATATAAATTTATTTTCTTGAATTATTTTAAATATTTAAGAAGAAATTCAGGTTCGATATTATAAATTTGACACATATAATTGTAAATTCATCACATATAATTACAATATAATCACAGCAAATTATAATATTATCACATATATATTATAAAACAATCATATATATTATAGAATTATCACCTATTATATAAAATAATCATATAAATTAAAAAATAATTACATAAGTTATAAAGTTGAAAATGATTAATTTAAAATAATAATATAAAATAAATTTAAAAAAATTTTTAAAATATAATATTATTTTTTAAAATATTAATAAACAAATGGAGGAAATAAATCAATCAATTGCAGATTTAGAAGATGAAGAAATTTCTTATGAAGAAAATAATGATAATATTTCTTTATCAAGTGAAGAAGAAAATTACACAGAACAAAACTCAAACCAAATTAAAAATAAATGGAATATTAATTTTGAAAATGAAGAAAATTACTGGAAAAATTATTTTATAAAAAAATATGTATATTTACCATCAGAATGCCCACAATGTAAGCATAAAAATGTAATTATTTTTTAATTTATATGATTATTATATATAATAGGTGATAATTCTATAATATATATGATTGTTTTATAATTTATATGTGATAATTTTATAATTTGCTGTGATTATATTGTAATTTTATGTGATGAATTTACAATTATATGTGTCAAATTTATAATATCGAACCTAAAAAAATATGTTACATTTTTTCACAATTGTTTATCACAAATGATTAATTTAATATTAAATGTATGTTAAAAAACTTAATTTATCAATCAATATTTATCATTTAAAAATTTCAAATATTATACATAAATTAATCAGATTTTTGTTATTTTTTTAATGAATTATTAATTATTTAAAAAAAAAATTTTATTAAAAATTACCTTTAATAAGGGATAATTCTTGTAAAATATAATTCAATTTAC
>JAEEGI010011002.1_pt1 | contig 19590 bp, 19 predicted proteins | sample 8958751 | NCBI WGS metagenome assembly JAEEGI01 (sample SAMN16246545, study PRJNA631951) | gut metagenome | biome: gut microbiome; feature: rumen; material: KS-attached | host: Bos | place: Iran: Karaj | collected 2018-10 | reverse complement strand
TGCGCCGATGGTACTGCAATGCAATGCGGGAGAGTAGGAGGCCGCCGTCTTTCAGGAAGCCCTGTTTCACACATCGTGGAGCAGGGCTTTAATCGTAAAGGATGATTAAAGTTTTTTCTGGTTAGTTATTTGTAACTAACTTTTCGTAATTCTGTTAATTATGCTGAATTTAGTAGAAATAATTAACTTAATTTGCTGTGGGTTTTAAGAATTGCCGTATCTTTGCACCATCATGAAGAAAAGTACGATTTGGTTCATAGCAATAGTGATGGGATTCTCGTTTCTTGGACTCCTTTACCTTCAGATCTCGTACATCGAACAGATGGCGAAGATGAAGAAGGAGCAGTTTGACGAGTCGGTGAACCGCAGCTTGTATCAGGCATCGCGTAATCTTGAGATGAACGAGACGCAGCGCTACTTGGAGAAGGATGTGAACGAAACCGAGCGTCGTGCTTTCAAGCAGGACTCGGTGATGGCGCGTTCTGGAATGTTGAACGATGTGATTCAGCATACACACCAATACTCTGTGGCAGGCAAGGACGGTACGATTTATTCTTCTTTTGAACTGAAGACCATTACCACGAAGCCTTCGACGATACCCAAGGCCATGATACTGCGCTCGGACAAGAGTACTATAGACGCGGCTTCGAAGTCGTTACAGGAGATTGTGCGCAACCGTTATGTCTATGAGAAGGCATTGCTGGACGAGGTGGTATATAATATCCTGTATCAGGCCAGTGAGAAGCCGCTGAAGGAACGCATCAATTTCAAGATGCTGGACCTGGATATCAAGAAGGAACTTCAGAACAATGGTATCAACATTCCGTACCACTTCACGGTATCGACCGCCGACGGCCGCGAGGTCTATCGTTGCCCTGACTATTCGGAGGAAGGACTGCAGTACAGCTACTCGCAGGAGTTGTTCCGTTATGACCCCTCGTCAAAGATGGGTGTGGTGAAGATTCACTTCCCAGACATGAACAGCTATATTATGTCGAGCATTCGTTTCATGATTCCTGCCATCGTGTTCACGGTGGTGCTGCTCATTACATTTATCTTCACGATTGTGGTGATATTCCGCCAGAAGCGCTATACGGAGATTAAGAACGACTTTATCAACAACATGACGCACGAGCTGAAGACTCCGATATCGAGCATTTCGCTTGCCGCACAGATGTTGAATGACGACTCGGTGTCGAAGAGCCAGCAGATGCAGAAACATCTGGGAGGCATCATCAACGATGAGTCTAAGCGCCTGCGCTTCTTGGTAGAGAAGGTTCTGCAGATGTCGATGTTCGACCGTAAGTCGGTGTCATTCAAGAAGAAGGAGCTTGACTTGAATGAGTTACTTGAACAGATAGCTTCGACCTTCTCACTACGTGTGGAGCATACGGGTGGAAAGATATATACGGAAATCGAGGCGGTGGATTCTGCCATCTACGTCGATGAGGTGCATTTCCAGAATGCCATTACGAACCTGATGGATAACGCCGTGAAATACCGTAAGCCGGACGAACCGCTGGATCTCTATTTGCGTACCTGGAACGAAAAGGGCCGTTTGTGCTTCTCAATCAGGGACACAGGTTTGGGCATCAAGAAAGAGAACGTACGCAAGATCTTTGATAAGTTCTATCGCGTTCATACTGGCAATGTCCACGACGTGAAAGGCTTTGGTTTGGGACTGGCCTACGTGAAGCGAATTATTGACCTGCATGAGGGTGAAATCAAGTGCGAGAGTGAATTGGGTAAAGGTACGACCTTTACCATCTCGCTGCCCGTGCTGAATGAAAACTGAGGAATAATAGATAGTAATTAATATATTGTTAAATTGTAAATTGATTAGGATTATGGACGACAAGTTGAAGATTCTTCTTTGTGAAGACGACGAGAACCTGGGAATGCTGCTTCGTGAATATCTGGCTGCAAAGGGATATGAGGCAGAGTTGTGTGCTGACGGTGAGGCCGGATTCAAGGCCTTCCTGAAGACGAAGTTCGATATTTGCGTGTTGGATGTGATGATGCCTAAGAAAGACGGCTTCACATTAGCACAGGAGATTCGCCAGGCCAATGCCGAAATCCCCATCATCTTCCTGACAGCCAAGACGCTGAAGGACGACATCTTGGAGGGATTCAAGCTTGGTGCTGACGACTACATTACCAAGCCCTTCAGCATGGAGGAGCTGGTGTTCCGTATTGAAGCCATCCTGCGCCGTGTCCGTGGCAAGAAGAACAAGGAGTCGACACTCTATCATATTGGTAACTTCACCTTCGACACGCAGAAGCAGTTGCTGAGCATTGGCGATAAGCAGACGAAGCTTACCACGAAGGAGAACGAGCTGCTGGCCCTGCTTTGTTCGCATGCCAACGAGATACTGCAGCGCGACTTTGCCCTGAAGACCATCTGGATAGACGATAACTACTTCAACGCCCGTTCTATGGATGTGTACATCACCAAGTTACGTAAGCACTTGAAGGAGGATCCGCAGATTGAAATCATCAACATCCACGGCAAGGGCTACAAGCTTATCACGCCAGAGGAGGAATGAGTTTTGATTTGAGGTTTGAGTTTTGAGAATTGAGATTTATGATTGCTGACAGGTATAGTCTTATCATCAAATATCTGGGCATGGCGCTGATGGCAGTCGGCGCCATGCTTTTGGCGGTCTGTAAACTGGCTGGATGGCAGTCGAACGGCGAGCTGATAACAGGACTTTTACTCGTTGTTTTGGGCTATATATTGCATCTTTGGCTACAAAAACGGGGCCAAAAGTATTAAATATTATTAAAAGAGGCGTAACTATCAACTCATAACTCTCTACTCTCAACTAAAATTCGTACCTTTGCACCCGCTTTAAAGCAAACGTATACATTATTTTATTAATTAACAGTATGAATCAATACGAAACCGTTTTCATTTTGACTCCCGTTTTGTCTGATGAACAGATGAAGGAAACGGCCGATAAATTCAAGAAGGTTCTCACCGATAAGGGTGCAGAGATTCTGAGCGAAGAGGCCTGGGGATTGAAGAAGATGGCTTATGCTATTCAGAAGAAGTCTACAGGTTTCTACTGCCTGATAGAGTTCAAGGCTGAGCCAGAAGTGATTAAGACATTGGAGACGGCCTATCGTCGTGACGAGAAGGTCATCCGTTTCCAGACAGTTAAACTTGACAAGTATGCCATTGAGTACGCCGAGAAGCGTCGCGCAAAGCTTGGTAAAACAGAGGAGGCTTAAACCATGGCTGAACAGAGTGAAATCCGTTATTTGACTGCTCCTTCTATCGACACGAAGAAGAAGAAGTACTGCCGTTTCAAGAAGAGCGGTATCAAGTACATTGACTATAAGGATCCCGAGTTCCTGAAGAAGTTCCTCAACGAGCAGGGTAAGATTCTGCCCCGTCGCATCACCGGTACTTCGCTGAAGTATCAGCGCCGCGTGGCTCAGGCCGTGAAGCGCGCCCGCCAGATTGCGCTGCTGCCTTATGTAACTGACATGATGAAGTAAACTTTAAGGAGGAAACGCATTATGGAGATTATACTGAAAGAAGATATTATCGGTCTGGGATTTAAGAACGATATCGTGAATGTGAAGTCGGGTTACGGCCGTAACTACCTCATCCCTCAGGGTAAGGGCGTTATCGCCTCGCCGTCGGCCAAGAAGATTCTCGCTGAGAACCTGAAGCAGCAGGCTCACAAGCTCGCTGCTCAGAAGGCTGCTGCTGAGGAAAAGGCTGCTCAGCTCGAGAACGTAGCTCTCGAGATTGCTGCTAAGGTCAGCGTTACCGGTCAGCTCTACGGTTCTGTAGGTGCTGCTCAGGTCGCTGAGGAGCTGGCAAAGCTCGGTAAGGATGTTGATCGTAAGATCATTACCATGAAGGATGCCAAGAAGATTGGTGACTACGTGGCTCTGGTACACTTCCATAAGGAGGTGACTGTCGAGATTCCCGTCAAGGTGGTTGCTGAGAATGCCGCTGAGCTGAAGGCTGCTGCTGACGAAGAGGCTCGTATCCTCGCTGAGGCTGCCGCTAAGGCTGAGGAGGCTGCTGAGGAAGTAGAGGAGGCTGCTGAGGCTGTTGCCGAGGAAGCTCCCGCTGCCGAAGAGGCTCCTGCCGCAGAGTAAATAATCAATTAACAATAAATAATTATTAACTGCTGCAAGGCAATTATTGTTTATTATAACATTAAAGTCCCGATGGCTCGCCATCGGGACTTTTTTATGGATATATCTCTTGTAACTATGAACATATCTCTTGTAACTATGAAGCTCTTTTGTCGTTGATAGTACAGGTAGTATAGAAACACAAAAAAACCGCTGGACAAGAGTCCAGCGGCATTTCTCTTAGTTTGTTCGTTGAGTAATTACTCAGCAACAGCAGCAGAGTCGGCGGGAGCCTCAACGCTGTCAGCGGCCAGAGTGTCCTCAGCAACGCTGTCAACAGCCTCGATAGAGTCGGTGTCAACGGGAGCAGCCTGCTCGGTCTTGTTACCACACGAAGCGAAAGAGATAGCTGCAACAGCTACGAACATAAATACCAGTTTCTTCATTTTTCTAAGCTTTTAAATCTGTAAAACAATCATTTGTTTATTAAAACGATGCAAAGGTAGGCATTTTTTCAATACGGCGTATCATTTTTTTTGTTTTTTTTTAGGTGTATTTTGTAACTTTTTTGCAAGTCATTGATAATCAGTTGTTTGTGTAATGTTAAATTTTGTATATTTTTGTCTCGTTAAGCGAATGTTCGTAAAAAATGGCAAAATACGCATTTTTTGTTGTACCTTTGTGGGCGTAAACAACTCATTGACGAAAAGGATGATTGACAGTTCCATTTTTCAGGGCAAGCGTGCGGCTTATTTCACGTTAGGTTGTAAGCTGAACTTCTCAGAGACGTCGACCTTCGGCAAACTGCTGGAGCAGATGGGGGTGGTGCCTGTCGCCAAGGGTGAGCAAGCCGATATCTGTGTCATCAACACGTGCTCCGTTACCGATGTGGCTGACAAGAAATGCCGACAGGCCATCCATCGCATGGTGCGCCAGCATCCTGGTGCCTTTGTTGTTGTCACGGGATGCTATGCACAACTCGAGGCCGACAAAGTTGCCAAGATTGACGGCGTGAACCTTGTGCTGGGCTCGAATGAGAAGGCAAACCTGGTGCAGTTCCTGTCTGAAGCTTGGGGTAGTGGTGAGGCCAAGTACTACCGGCAGAAGACTAAGGACATCAAGGCGTTTGCTCCGAGTTGCTCAAGAGGCAACCGCACGCGTTACTTCTTGAAGGTGCAGGATGGCTGTGACTATTTCTGCACTTACTGTACGATACCGTATGCACGTGGTTTCTCACGCAATCCGACCATAGCATCGTTGGTGGCTCAGGCCGAAGAGGCCGCCCGTGAAGGTGGCAAGGAGATTGTGCTGACGGGCGTGAACATCGGTGATTTCGGCAAGACGACAGGCGAGCGTTTTATAGACCTCGTGAAGGCTCTTGACGGAGTGGAGGCGATACAAAGATACCGTATCAGTTCGCTGGAGCCCGACTTGGCTACTGACGAGCTGATTGACTACTGCGCCCACAGCCGTGCCTTCATGCCGCATTTCCATATTCCCCTGCAGAGCGGTAGCGACGAGGTGCTGCGACTGATGCACCGCCACTACGACCGTCAGCTGTTTGCCGACAAGATCATGCACATCAAAGAACTGATGCCCGATGCCTTTATCGGTGTCGATGTAATGGTGGGCTGTCGTGGTGAGACGCCCGAGTGCTTCGAGGATACTTTTGAGTTCCTCGATAGGCTTGACGTGACACAGCTCCACGTCTTCCCGTACTCCGAGCGTCCTGGTACGGCTGCGCTGAAGATTCCCTATGTGGTAAGCGAGGCGGAGAAGAAACTGCGCGTCAGACGTCTGTTGGACTTGAGCCAGCGAAAGACGACGGCTTTCTACGAGCGTCACTCAGGCCTGGAGGCTGAGGTGCTGATGGAAAAAGCTACTCGAGGCCGGGCCATGCATGGCTTTACGAAGAACTACATCAGAGTGGAACTACCGCTAGCGCAAGCCTCGCCCGAACTGGACAACCAGCTGGTGATGGTACGTCTTGGCGAGATAACACACGACAAAGAGGCCGTTAAGTGCAGTCTCATATAATATATAAGGAACGCGCGTATGAAAAAGTTAGCAATAGTCATACTGAACTGGAACGGTGCCGCGATGCTGCGCCAGTATCTGCCCACGGTGTTGGCGTATTCTCGCGACGAGGCGACGGTCTACGTTGCCGATAACGCCTCGACGGACGAGTCGCTCGAATTGCTTCGCTCCGACTTCCCGGAGTGTCGGCTCATTGTACTCGACAAGAACTGGGGATTTGCCGAAGGTTACAACAAGTCCCTGCGTCAGATTGATGCTGAGTACTACCTGCTGCTGAACAGCGACATCGAGGTGACGCCCCGATGGCTGACGCCGCTCCTATCGTATATGGACGACCATGCGGATGTAGCCGCCTGTCAGCCGAAGCTGCTCAGTATCTTCGAACGCAACAAGTTTGAATATGCAGGGGCGAGTGGGGGATTCCTCGACCGTTTCGGCTATCCTTTCTGTCGCGGACGGCTCTTCGATACGGTCGAGGAGGACCATAGTCAGTATGATGATAAGGCTGACATCCTTTGGGCTACGGGGGCGGCGCTGATGATCCGTTCAAAGGACTACTGGGATTGTGGCGGACTGGATGGCCGCTTCTTCGCCCATAACGAGGAGATTGATCTCTGCTGGCGTCTGCACATTCGCGGACGGCGCATCGTCTGTCTGCCGGCATCGAAGGTCTATCATGTCGGTGGCGGCACACTGCCGAAGTCAAACCCGATGAAGACGTTCCTTAACTTCCGTAATAACCTGACGATGCTTTACAAGTGCTTGCCAGAAAGTGAGCTGCAGAGTGTCATGCGCTGGCGCTGGCTGCTCGACTACGTGGCAGCTTGGGAGACGCTCATCCTGAACCGTAACTGGGGTGATTTCCGGGCTATTTATCGTGCCCGCCGGGCTTTCAAGCGCTGGCGCAAGGATTTCGAGGCCGATCGTCAGGCTATCCAGACGTCGCGTGTAGCCGAAAAAATACCAGAGCAACGGAGGTTCTCATTGCTCTGGCAGTATTATGTGAAGGGACGGAAATGCTTTAGCGAGCTTCTCTGAAAACCTTATCTGTTGTCTTCTATCTTGACGGTCACAGGCTTGTCTACTTCTTTACGCCATGCCTTCAGATAGTCGAACCACTCTTTTGCTGAGTGGTAGCCGAACTGCTCATTGGCGGAAGTATAGGTGACTTTATAGCTGAGGTGATTGCCGTTGGACTTGACGACAAAAGCATAGTTGTCCTTGTTTGACGGCTCCTCGCTGACAATGTGTTGCCTTGGGATGCAGATGCCCAGTCCCACCGTCTCGCGGCTCCATTTTACCGTGTCTGTTGACGGGTAGTCTGTGCCCCAGCAGGCACGCAGGCCTTGATGGTCGCTAAACTCTTCGGAGCCTTTGACGTTGATGATGCCAGTAGAGAACAGCAGGCTGCTGACGTCACGGTTAAAGAAGACGTCCACGTCCGTATCGCGATGACCGGCATACTGCGTATAGCGGATGGTCATGTTCAGCCTCTGGGACTTGGCATTAACGGGATACACCCAGCCTCTGTCTACCAACTCAACAATGGTGCGCAGCGGACCATAGCTGATGATGCGCTGTGTGCGCGAGCGCACGGGTTCGATCATCGTAGGTTCCTTGCCGTCCCAGCCCCTGAAGGCACCAAGTCCGAAGGTGTTGCCCACCCATAGCACGTCGTCGCCATAGCCCTCGGCTTTCTGCTCGGCACTGGTGTAGAACTGTGTTTCCTTCAGCTCCAGCCGTTTTTGGAACTTACCATAGAGATCTAGTGTCTGGCGCTTGTCGAAATAGATACGTATGCCGTTCAGCTCGCTCTCAAAGTCCACGCCGTGGTGGTGCTGCAAGTTGTAAGAGTTGGCACAGTCGCCGCGTGCGGTGATCGACTCGATGAAGTTGTCATGACGGTTCTTCTCCTTCACCTTGTCATTGCGCATCAGCATCTCAGCATAGACACGGGCTGGATAATCGCGCGGCTCACCATCGCTGTAAAGTGTCACCGTGTATTGCTTCTTCTCGCGGCCCTTCAGGTCGCTCAGGAAGCAGAGCTCGTCGAACGTGTCGTCCTGGTCGAGGTCGTCCATCTGACAGGGAATCTCCTGGCCGTCGCACGTCACCAGCGCCGAACGTACGTCGCCGTAGCCCTTGAGGCTCACCACCACGGGCTGGTCTGCTCTTGCCGTCGACAAGGGGTTTTCTACTCCGATGCTCAGTGTCTGTTGAGCCGATGCTGTCAGCCACAGTATGGCTGCGGCTGTCATTGTAATCATTCTCTTCATTTGTCGATATTTCTCCGATTAGTTTTGTACAAAGTTAGTCATAGTTCTCATTTTTTTCACTTTTCTTTTAAGTTTTTTAGGTTAAAATTTGGTTTTTACAATATATTTTAGTATTTTTGCAGCAGAAATTGACAATCGTTAAGAATTCTTCGGCCTAATCATGCGTAGACTCTATACACTTTTGCTTCTGGCGATGCTCCTCTTCGTTGGCTGCCAGTGGCGCTGGGGCAACGCTGACGACAACCCCGACTGGTTGCTCAGCGTCAGCCGCTACGACCGTGTGCAGAGCCTATACCTGACCACTGGCGACATATCAGCCTTGCAGCAGATGAATACCGAGTATCCTCAGCAGACGCGTACGCTCATCGAGGATGTCCTTCGACTTGGACGTGTCAACGATCCCCACATCAACTCCCGCTTCCTCAGTTTCTACCAGGATTCCACGCTCCAGACTGTCATCGCAGAGACACAGGTTCAGTATGCCGATATGACTGACGTCAACCAGCAGCTCTCAGACGCTTTCGAGAACCTGCTAAAGTTGTTGCCAAATCTCTGCGTGCCAGAAGTTTACGCACAAATAGGCTCGTTCGACCAGAGTATTATCGTGTCCAATGACCTGCTCGGCATCTCGCTCGACAAGTATCTGGGCAGTGACTATCCACTCTATAAGAAGTACGGCTATAGTGCTGAGCAACGGAAGCAGATGCAGCGTTCCTATATCGTTCCTGACTGTATCAGTTTCTTCCTGCTTTATCATTTTCCGCTGGCTGACGGCCAGGAGACGACTCCTGAGCTTCGCCACCAGCATATAGGACGTATCCAGTGGGTGGTCAACCATGTGTTGAAGCGTCCTTTCTTCGATACGCCCAACGTCAAGGAGGCCGACCGCTTCATGAAGGCCCATCATAACCTCTCTGTCGAACAGTTCCTGAAATCTTCTTAATAAGTGCGGCTTGTTTGAATTTTTTTCGTATCTTTGCACCATCAATCAAAAGAAACTGAAGATATGAAGAAATCCGTGATAGGCGGAGCCTTGATGCTCCTTCTGACGCTGACGGCAATGGCCGGACAGAAACTGGACTTGAAGTCAATTACCAATGGCGACTTTGCTGCCGAGACGCTGGCTGGGGTGGAACCCCTTGCCGACGGCGAGACCTACGCCCGTATCTCGGAAGATGGCAAGCGTATCGTGGCTTACTCCTTTAAGACGGGCAAGCAGACGGCAGTGCTCTTCGACGCCACATCGGCACGCGGCCCGCAGGTGTACCATGTCGACGACTACACCATCAGTCCTGACGGCTCGCGCCTGCTCATCCAGACACAGACGAAGAGCATCTACCGCCGTTCGAAGACGGCCACCTATTATATTTATACTATCCAGAACAACAAACTGGAACCGCTCAGCGACGGTGGTCCGCAACAGTCGCCGGTGTGGAGCCCTGATGGCAATGTCATCGCCTTTGTCCGCGACAATAACATCTTCCTCGTCAAGCTGCTCTATGACAATGCCGAGAGTCAGGTGACCAAGGACGGTCGTGCGAACGAAGTCATCAATGGCATTCCTGACTGGGTATACGAGGAGGAGTTCTCGACAAATGTGTCGATGGTCTTCTCGGCCAACTCCCAGCAGCTGCTTTGGATACGTTACGACGAGTCGCAGGTGCCGCTCTTCACCTTGCCGGAGTACAGCTACAAGTACCCGAAGGCTGGCGAGCAGAACTCGAAGGTTTGCGTCTTGTCATACGACATCAAGAGTCATCAGACGCGTAAGCTAGAGCTGCCGCTGGAGCCCGATGGCTATATTCCCCGTATCCTGCCGACTGAAGACCCTGCGAAAGTGGCCGTCGTCACCATGAATCGCCATCAGGACCAGTTGCGCATCTATATGTGCAACCCGCTGTCAACAGTCTGCCAGCTTGTGGTTGAGGATAAGGTTGAGAAGTACATTAAGGAGGAGGTGCTGGCAGGCCTGAAGATTACTGGCAACCATATCTTGCTGCCCAGCGAACGTGATGGCTATAATCACCTGTACCTCTATGCCTTGAACGGACAGTTGATTCAGACGGTGGGTGATCTGGAGAAACCAGGACAGCGTCTCGGAGGTGTCGCACACACCATCGTCACCGATGTCTATGGCTACGATGAGTTGACAGGTGACATCTATTATGCTGCCCTAAACGGAGATCCAACCAACCAGAAAGTCTATGTCACCCATAAGAACGGCAAGACCGACTGTCTGTCGCCGAAGGATGGCTGGAATACGGCCATTTTCTCGGCAGACTTCAAGTACTATGTCTCGACGTGGAGCGACCTGAATACGCCGACCGTCTATGCGCTCTGCAATAACCAAGGCAAAACGCTCTCCACACTTATCGACAACAAGACTCTGAAGCAAAAGTACGATTCATACGACATGGGCACGAAAGAGTTCTTTGTCATCACCACACCCGACGAGAAGTTCATAGCCTGGATAGTGAAACCCAAGGACTTCAACCCGCAGAAGAAGTATCCCGTCATCATGTACCAGTACGGCGGCCCTGGCAGCCAGCAGGTGAAGAATGCCTGGGGCATCGGTATGTCGGGACAGGGCGCCATCCTCGAACAATACCTCTGTCAGCAAGGCTACATCTGTGTCTGCGTCGACAACCGCGGTACCGGCGGACGGGGCGCCGATTTCGAGAAGTGTACCTACCTGCGCCTTGGCGAACTGGAGGCACGTGACCAAGTGGAGGCCGCTCTCTGGCTGGCGCAGCAGCCTTATGTCGACAAGGATCGTATAGGTATCTGGGGGTGGTCGTACGGCGGCTGGAACACGCTGATGGCGATGTCCGAAGGACGACCCGTCTTCCGCTGTGGTGTGGCCATTGCTCCGCCGACGTGCTGGCGCTACTACGATACCATCTATACCGAGCGCTATATGCGTACACCGCAAGAGAACCCTCAGGGTTACGACGAGGTGAACCCCATAGCACGTGCCCGCCAGCTGCACGGCGAACTGCTCATCTGTCACGGACTCTCCGACGACAACGTGCACTACCAGAATACGGCCGACTATGTTGAGTCGTTAGTACAGGCAGACAAGGACTTCCGTCAGCTGGTATATACCGGCCGCAACCACAGTATCTATGGTGGGAACACCCGCAACCATCTGTTCCGCCAATGCATCAATCACTTTAACGCTGCTTTGAAATGAACTTGTTGCTGGCTATTGTGGCGTCATTGACGCTGGAGGTCTCCAACCCCACGACGGAGTATCGTGAGCAGGTGGTGGAGGTCTCTCTCGATAGTATCCTTGCTCGACTGGGGACGACGAAGGACAGCCTGCGTGTCCGCGACGCCGCAGGACTGGACGTGCCATTTCAGGTGACATTCGACAGAAAGTTGCTTGTTGAGACCTCCGTCCGCAAGGGTGGGGTGACCCGCTTCACGCTGACGAAGGGCACGCACCCGCAGTTCCCGATAGTCTGTCACGGAGCCCTGCACCCTGAGCGCAAGGACGACTTTGCGTGGGAGAACGACCGCGGTGCCTATCGTGTCTACGGCCCAGCTCTGGAACGGACCGGCGAGCGTTCCTTCGGCATCGACGTGTGGACGAAGAACACGCCCGAACTCGTCGTCGATGACCGTTACTACATTGAGGACGTGGTGACCATTCCGCGCATCGACTCCATCTACCGTAACAACTGGCACGTTCGCGACTCGCTGTACCGCCTGATCTCCTACCACTACGACCACGGCCGAGGTCTAGATCCCTATCGGGTCGGCGCCTCGCTGGGCTGTGGCGCGCCGGCTCTGATGGTGGGCGACAGTCTGGTGATGCCTTACTGTTTTGAGCGCTACGAGGTGCTCGACGAGGGTCCCCTACGCTTCACCGTCCGTCTGGAGCAGAGCCCGCGCATGGTTTGCGGCGTGCGTGTCGTCGAGAACCGCCTCATCACACTCGACAAAGGCTCGAACTTCTGTAAGATGGAGGTGTGGTACGTCGGTATCACCAGTCTGTCAAAGCAGCTGGCACTGAACAATCCGGCAAAGACCGTGACATTCTGCTCGGGCGTCGTCCTCCAGCCCGAGGACCGTGAGTCATACGTCCTCGGCAAGAACTACGTTGCCTATACTGACCCCACCGACCAGCCTAATGTCCACCAGGCCCCGCTCTATGTGGCAGTTCTCTTCCCTAACGGCAATGTCACCACCCGCCGTCAGGACAACCACGTGCTGGGCATTGTCAACGACTACGACCGCAAACCCTACACCTACTACTTCGGATCAGCTTGGGCAAAGTACGATGTCCGAACCGAAGAGGAGTGGACTGCCCGCATCCAGTGGTTCCTGCGCCAGCTAGAGCAGCCGGTCGTGGTGCGGATTGTGTAGGAGTTAAATAAGGTGGACTTATCAATGGAAAAGGTGACCTTTAGCTGGCTAAAGGTCACCTTTTCATCTCTAAAGGTAAGCTTTAGAAAATTTTCTGTTATTGAAAATTCCCTAAAGCAAAGCAGTTCGTTGGTGAATTAGTAGGCGAAGAGGGGATAGTTCTTCATCGTCTCGTTGACCTCGCCGCGAACCTTGGCGATGACCTGTTCGTTCTCAGGATCATTGAGTACCTCCTCAATCCAGGCGGCAATCTGAACCATCAGGTCCTCCTTAGCACCACGTGTGGTGATGGCGGGCGTACCGAGGCGGATACCGCTGGTCTGGAAGGCCGAGCGGGTGTCGAACGGTACCATGTTCTTGTTGACAGTGATGTCGGCGGCAACAAGGGCGTTCTCAGCCACCTTACCAGTCAGCTCGGGATACTTCGAACGAAGGTCAACGAGCATCGAGTGGTTGTCGGTGCCGCCGCTGACGATGCCGAAGCCGCGCTTTACCAGCTCCTCGGCCAGCACGGCAGCATTCTTCTTCACCTGCTTGGCCCACTCCTTGAACTCGGGCTGCAGAGCCTCACCGAAGGCAACGGCCTTGGCGGCGATGACGTGCTCCAGCGGACCGCCCTGCTGTCCGGGGAAGACAGCGGAGTTGAGCAGCTGTGACATCTTCTTCACGACACCCTTCGGCGTGGTGTATCCCCAGGGGTTGTCGAAGTCCTTACCCAACAGGATGATACCGCCACGGGGACCGCGCAGCGTCTTATGTGTGGTCGAGGTGACAATGTGTGCCCACTTTACGGGGTTATCGAGCAGTCCGGCTGCAATGAGACCAGCGGGGTGAGCCATATCAATCATCAGCAGGGCACCCACCTTGTCGGCAATCTCGCGCATACGCTTGTAGTCCCACTCGCGGCTGTAGGCTGAGCCACCGCCGATAATCAGCTTCGGTTTGTTCTCAATAGCGAGCTTCTCCATCTCGTCATAGTCAACGCGGCCCGTTTCCTTGTTCAGGTTGTAGCCTACGGGCTTGTAAAGAATACCAGAGGTGTTGACGAGTGAACCATGAGAGAGGTGCCCGCCATGGTCGAGGTTCAGACCCATGAAGCAGTCGCCGGGCTTCAAAACGGCCAGAAGCACGGCGGCATTGGCCTGGGCTCCAGAGTGGGGCTGCACGTTGGCGTACTCGGCACCAAACAGCTTGCACACACGATCGATGGCCAGCTGTTCTACCTCATCGACCACTTGGCAACCGCCGTAGTAACGGTGGCCGGGATAGCCCTCGGCATACTTGTTGGTAAGGTACGAGCCCATGGCCTCCATGACCTGGTCACTTACAAAGTTCTCACTGGCAATCAGCTCAATGCCTTTCAGCTGGCGCTGATGCTCGCGCTCAATCATCTCGAAGATGGTGTTGTCTCTTTTCATCTCTGTTGTCTATTATGTTTTTGTAACATTCTTGTAAAATCGCCTGCAAAGGTACGAATAAGTGAGCGAAATCCCAAATTTATTTGAGATTTTCTAACTTACGATTTATGCCAGACAGAAGTCCAGCGCGTCAGCTATGAAATGCTTGTCCAGATGCTGGCCGATAAACACGAGTTTCTGCATACGGTCGCCGTACTCATCGTCCCAGTCCTGACGTAGGCCGGGGTTGCGGTCCATCAGGTCCTCGAGTTCGTCCTTCGGCATGGTGGCGTACCACTGGCCAGCGTTGCGCAGGCTCACTTGGCGACCAGCCTGCTCGAAGAGGTAGCAGGTGTCGGGCTCGTCCTTGAACCAGCAGATGCCCTTGGCGCGGATAATGCCCTTGGGCCACTTGCGGGCCACGAACTCGTCGAACAGTCCGAGGTTGAACGGACGGCGGGCGTAGTACACGTAGGTACCAATGCCATACTCCTCGGCCTCGCCCTCATCGTGGTCATGGTGGTGATGATGATGGTGGTGATGGTGCTCTTGCTCATCATCGTCATCATCGTGCTCATGATGGTGCTCATGCTCGTCGTCATCATCGTCATCGTCGTCATGATCGTGATGATGCTCCACTTCTTGAATCCATCGTGCTGACGTGGCCACCTCATCGAAGTCAAACATATTGGTGTTGATTATCTTGTCGAGCTCTACATCGCCGTAGTTTGTCTCGATGATCTCGGCCTTGGGCTGCAGGGCACGCACAATTTCACGGATATGTGCCAGTTCCTCGGGTTTCACCTCGGCAGCTTTGTTCAGCAGGATGATGTTACAGAACTCAATCTGTTGGATGACGAGGTTTTCGATGTCCTCCTCATCGATGCTCGGACGGGTGAGGTTAAGGCCGCTGCCGAACTCGTCGCGCATACGCAGAGCATCGACGACGGTGACAATGGCGTCCAGACGAGGCTGAACCTCCATATCGGGCGTCATCGAGGGGATGGAGCAGATGGTCTGGGCAATGGGGCCGGGCTCGCAGATGCCACTGGCCTCGATGACGATGTAGTCGAAGCGTGCCATCCCGAGCAGGTCCTCGATCTGCTTCACGAGGTCCATCTTCAGCGTGCAGCAGATACAGCCGTTCTGCAGGGCCACCAGCGAGTCGTCCTGCTCGTTCACGATGCCGCCCTTCTCAATGAGATTGGCGTCGATGTTCACCTCGCCGATGTCGTTGACGATAACGGCAAACTTTATGCCACGCTGGTTGCTTAATATCCTATTTAATAAGGTGGTCTTGCCGCTGCCTAAGTAGCCTGTCAACAGCAGTACGGGTATCTCAGTTTTTTTAGTAATCATATCTTTCATTTTTCATCTCTCATCTCACACCAGCTCCACTCGGTTGATGTCTTGTTCTTTTTCGCAGTAGTGGCAGGTCAGGATGTTGCCGGACACGTGGAAGTAGGTGGACATCGGCTCGTTGTTGGTGATACACTTGGGGTTGTTGCACTTCACGATGCCACGTATCTCGTCGGGTGTCTCAACGGTCTTCTTCTCGACCACCTCGTAGTCGCGGATAATGTTCAGGATAACCTTGGGGGCAACGACTGAGAGACGTGAGATTTCATCGTCGGTAAAGAACTTGTTGCTTACCTTGATAATTCCTTTATTTCCAACCTTTTGCGATGGGTAGTTAAAACCAATGGTTACGGGTGTCTTTAGGTCGAAAAGGCCCAAGAGCGAAGCCACCTGATAAGTCTTTTCTGCGGGTATGTGGTCGATAACGGTGCCGTGCTCAATGGCGGCTACCAGTCGTTCTTTCTTGTTTATCATGCTTAAATTTGTGTAATTCGTGAAATCCGTGAAATTCGTTGTCTTACAAAATAATTGTCTTGTCTGCTTTTACCTCATCGAGTGTGATGCCGAGCACATCGCAGAAGATGGCTTCGCGGGCGAAGAGTCCGTTGCCGGCCTGCTGTATGTAATAGGCGTGCGGGTTGTCATCCACCTCGTAGGCTATCTCGTTGACACGGGGTAGGGGGTGGAGGATCTTCATGTTAGGCTTCGCCAGACGGAGCATATCGTTGTTCAGAATGTAGACGTTCTTCACACGCTCGTACTCCATCAAGTCCGAGAAACGCTCTTTCTGCACACGCGTCATATAGAGGATGTCTGCGTCCTGGATGACTTTCTCGTTGAAGGCCGTGTGCTCGGTGTACTTGATGCCGTGCTCGTCGCAATAGAGCTTGTACTCCTTGGGCATGGCTAGCTCCTTCGGTGCTACGAAATGGAACGTCGGATTGAAGTGGCGCATGGCCATCAGCAATGAGTGGACGGTGCGGCCGTACTTCAGGTCGCCTACCATATAGATGTTCAGGTTCTCAAGCGTTCCTTGTGTCTTATAGATACTATAGAGGTCAAGCATGCACTGCGAGGGATGCTGGTGGGCACCGTCACCGGCATTGACAATGGGGATGGGAGCCACCTCGGAGGCGTATTGTGCCGCACCCTCAATGTAATGGCGCATGACAATCACGTCTGCGTAGTTCGAGACCATCAGGATGGTGTCCTTCAGCGTCTCGCCCTTCGTGCCGCTGGTAATCTTCGGATCGGCAAAGCCGATGACACGGGCGCCGAGACGGTTCGCTGCCGTCTCAAAAGAGAGACGCGTACGGGTAGACGGTTCGAAGAATAGTGTGGCGACGACTTTACCTTTTAGCAACTCGCGGTTAGGGTGCTTCTCGAATTCCTGAGCCATCTCAATCATGTAGAGAATTTTCTCACGGGTAAGGTCGGCAATGGTGACAAAATTATGCTTTTCCATCGTTCTTTTAGTTTTGATGCGACAAAATTACACATAATTTCCCGATTTCGTGCGATAATTCGTGAGAATTTTGTATTTTTGCACCGAAATTTAGATTTCTATGAGAAAGTTTTTTGTTCGATTCCTTTGGACTGTGCTTATCGCAGGCGTTCTGACGGCTGCCACGGCGTTCTATGCCATCAGCGAAGGATGGATAGGATATATGCCACCTATTGAGGACTTGCAGAACCCGATTAACAGGTTTGCCACACAGATTTATTCTGCTGACGGAAAGGTGTTGGGAACATGGAACTATAACCGTGAGAACAGGATTATAGTCGACTATACGAAACTTGCTCCCAGTTTGGTTGAGGCTCTTGTGGCTACTGAGGATGCTCGCTTCTACGAACACTCCGGCATCGATTTCTATGCCTTGGGACGTGCCATCGTCAAAAGAGGTGTTATGGGACAGAAGTCGGCCGGCGGCGGTTCGACCATCACCCAGCAGTTGGCCAAGCAGCTCTATTCGGAGACGGCTCATTCAACGCTTGAAAGACTACTGCAGAAACCCATCGAGTGGGTAATAGCTGTGAAGTTGGAACGAAACTACACGAAGGACGAGATTATTACGATGTATCTCAACTACTTCGATTTCCTGCATAACGCCGTGGGTATCAAGACGGCAGCCAATACTTACTTCAGCAAAGAACCGAAGGATCTCACGGTGACGGAGGCGGCAACACTCATAGGCCTCTGCAAGAACCCCTCATTCTTTAATCCTGTGCGCTACCCGGAGCGGTCGCGCGACCGCCGTAATGTCGTGCTCAGCCAGATGGCAAAGGCTGGCTATATCACTGAACAGCAGCGTGAGGAGTATAGCCAGGAACCGCTGAAGCTGAATTTCCATGTGGCCGACCACAAGGACGGATTGGCGGTGTATTTCCGCGACTTCCTGCGTCGTTATATGACTGCAAAGAAACCCCGTCGCGAGGATTATCCGTCATGGGGCGGAGTGAAGTATCATATCGACTCCATCAGTTGGGAGAACGACCCGCTTTTCGGCTGGTGCAACAAAAACAGGAAACGCGACGGTTCACCTTATAATATATATACGGATGGACTGAAGGTGCATACGACCATTGACTCGCGTATGCAGAAATATGCCGAGCAAGCCTGTTATGAGCACGTAGTCAAGTTCTTGCAACCTGCTTTCAATCGTGAGAATAGGGGTAAATCTACAGCACCTTTCACCGGAAAATTGACACCGGCTGAGGTCCGTAAAATTCTGATGAGGTCTGTCAGACAGAGCGAGCGTTACAGAGCACTTAAGGAGGGTGGGGCTTCGGACGATGAAATCGACCAGTCCTTCAAGACTCCAACGCGGATGTCAATATTTACCTACCATGGAGAGGTGGACACTACGATGACGCCCATGGACTCCATACGATACTTGAAGTCGTTCCTACGTACAGGATTTATGTCCATGTGTCCCCAGAATGGTTATGTTAAGGCCTATGTCGGAGGACTTGACTTTACACATTTCGCCTACGACATGGTGATGGACGGAAGACGCCAAGTGGGCTCGACCATCAAACCCTATCTCTACTCCCTTGCTATGGAGAACGGATTCTCGCCATGCGACCTGGCTCCAAATGTGCAGCAGACTTATATAGTGGCAGGTAAACCGTGGACACCACGCAATGGCAGTCGTGCACGCTATGGTGACATGGTTACCCTTAAATGGGGACTCCAGCAGTCAAACAACTGGATATCCGCTTATCTGATGAGCAAACTGAATCCTTCCGCTTTCGTGACATTGCTTCATGAGTACGGCATACGGAATCCGGAAATCCATCCATCTATGGCCCTGTGTCTTGGTCCTTGTGAAATTACGGTAGGCGAGATGGTCAGCGCGTATACGGCGTTCGTCAACCATGGCATTCGTGCCGCACATATGTTCGTTACCAAAATTGAGGATAGCGAGGGGAACGTCGTGGCACAGTTCCAGCCCCGAATGAACGAGGTGATTAGCGAGGAAAGTGCTCACAAGATGCTCTATATGCTGAAAGCGGTCGTCGACGGTGGAACGGCATCGCGTTTGCGCCATAAGTATAATCTGAAAGGCGAAATGGCAGGAAAGACCGGTACGACAAACAACAATTCTGATGCGTGGTTCATGGGAATCACCCCAACACTCGTCTCGGGTTGTTGGGTAGGAGGTGACGACCGCGATATCCATTTCGATACCATGCAGTATGGACAAGGCGCCGCTATGGCTTTGCCTATATTCGCTATATATATGAAAAAGGTGTATGCCGACCAGCAGCTGGGATATAACGAAAATGCGGTGTTCGACCTGGATGCGGGCTATAATCCTTGCTCTTATTCAAGCAGCGCAACAGGAGACGACGATGACGGAAACGACATAGAAGAGGTCTTCGAATAGTCTTCGACGACCAATGTTCTATAACATAAATGGCGGTTTTGTCATAAAACGCGAAAATTTTCGTGTTTGTTTGAAAATAGTTCCGAAAAAATTTGGAGGGTATTGTAAAAATGCGTACCTTTGCATCCGCTTTCGCTCAAAAAGTAGGGCGCAGGCATCGAA
>JAEEGI010010998.1_pt1 | contig 19592 bp, 16 predicted proteins | sample 8958751 | NCBI WGS metagenome assembly JAEEGI01 (sample SAMN16246545, study PRJNA631951) | gut metagenome | biome: gut microbiome; feature: rumen; material: KS-attached | host: Bos | place: Iran: Karaj | collected 2018-10 | reverse complement strand
ACTTTCAATTTCTTTGACGTGTCACTGATTACTCAGGTTTTCTTTATTTTTCGCCCTCGCTCTCAGTGCCCACACAGATTGTCTTTACTGTTTTGTTAAAGAACTTCACGTTTTTGCCGTGACAACGGGTGCATATATTACAGCCTTTTTTTTTCTTTGCAATACCTTTTTTGATCTTTTTTCCTTTTTTTAGATCTTTTGCTCATTTTACACACTGTTTTGTGTGATCTCCTTCAAATTTAACCCTCGTTTTGTTTACTTTCTATGCAATCTTATCCTTCTCTACTCTTTTTTCTCGCCCCTTTGGGCGTCCTCTTATTCCTTTTTCCACTCTTCACACTGTACAATTTTTAGCTTTCTGCTCATCACTTTTTGCAAATTTAAGTTCGATCGCTGATTTTTTATGCAGCAGTTTATTCAGCTTATGATGATTTCAAAAGTTGGTAGGGAAATTTTAATGAAATGAAAAAGGCTCCCGGTTGGGGAGCTGATAAATAAAGAACAGCTGATCATGAATTGTGCTCTTTTTATGAACAGTCCTCACCTCTGCAACTATTTTTTCCTGAGTATATTTCGGTAATCGTCTACGGTAATACCCATATACTTCTTGAACACGGTACACAGATGACTCTGTTTCTGTTTGTTTGCACCTGCTCGAAAAAAATCACCAGAATTAATGGCATAATGCTCTTGTTGATGTATACCGTATTCATATCCTGCATGATCGGCGGTATGATAAACCAAAAGTAACGAAGCATGGCTGTCTAAAGGTAGCATCAGGCGGTCACAGCGGCACAACGTGAGGTTTCCCGGATAATTTCCGCCGGGTCCGTCACTGCATAAGAGTAAAGAAAGTGGAGCTCATAGGCGCATTATGACAAATAAAAGTGAAATTTCCGAAATAATCTATCAGTTAAACAATGTTCTTCTGGACAAGAGTCTGGTTATCAAACTGACCATGACCTGTCTGCTCGCCCGCGGGCATCTGCTGCTTGAAGATCTGCCGGGCATGGGCAAAACCACTCTTGCCTCCGCGGTGGCACAGCTCATCGGACTTGACTACAAGCGCGTTCAGTTCACCTCCGACATGCTCCCGGCAGATCTGATCGGTATGTCAATCTTCGATCAGAATAAAAAAGAATTCAGTTTCAAGGAAGGCCCGGTATTCACCCAGCTGCTGCTTGCCGATGAAATAAACCGCGGCAGCTCCCGCACCCAGAGTGCTCTGCTGGAGGCTATGGCGGAATACCAGGTGTCCGTGGACAAAATCACCTATAAACTGCCGCAGCCGTTCTTTGTAATCGCCACCCAGAACCCTCAGGATCAGAGCGGAACCTTTGTTCTTCCGGAATCTGAGCTGGATCGTTTCACCATGAGACTTGAAATCGGCTATCCATCCCGCGAGGCGGAAAAGCTGATGCTTCAGAACGCCCTGCAGAAGGTTGAACTAAAACCGATCCTGTCAGTTAAACGTCTGCTTGAAATACAGAACGAGGTAGATCAGGTTAAGGTTTCAGACACCGCCATGAATTATCTGCTGGATCTGGTAACCACCTCCCGCAACGCGGGAAAAATCCCGAATCCGCTTTCACCGCGTGCATCCAAGGCTCTGCTTGCCTGCGCCCGCGCCTGGGCCTATATCGAACAGCGCAGTTACGTTCTTCCGGACGATCTGCAGGCGGTATTCCCGTATGTGGCGGAGCACCGCATGCGACGCGGCATCGGTGCCATCGGAAGCAACAACAGTCTGTCCCGCATGATCCTGGAAATTGCCGAGCCGCTGAAGTAGTATGTTTAATCGTAAAAAATTTGTCAGCAACGTTACCAGGCATCTGCACCGCAGACAGACCTCTCCCCACACCGTAAGCTATGCAGATATCCGTCTGTATCCGACCACGGCGGGATTCCTATACTTTTTATGTATTATTGGTCTGTTTCTGCTGGGTATAAACTATCAGAACAACTTCGTGCTGATCATCTGCTGTATCATGATGGCGGTAATCCCCTTTGCACTGCTTGACACCTACCGCAATCTGAGAGATCTGCGGCTGGAGGCCATGCCGACCGACCGGTTCTTTGCCGGACAGTCGGTAAGATTCAGACTTCATGTTGATTCAGACAAAACCCACTATGCCGTGAAAATAACCCCGACCGATGCGCAGGCCATTGAGGAATTCCACGATATTCTGAACGGCGGCAGTGAAATCGGCATCACCTTTCATCCGGACAGCCGCGGCTATCTCAAATCCGGAGGCTATGCCATAACCTCGGTTTATCCCCTGGGGATTTTCTGCGCCCACTGTGTGATCGACTTCGGACAGCAGACACTGATCTACCCGCGCCAGCTTACCGGACTGTATCATCTGAGCGAAGCCGCCTCGGAAAAATCATCCAGGGTATCCCACAGCAGCAGTTCGGTTAAAGGAATGGACGAACTTGCCGGCCTGAGACCGTACCGTCAGGGGGAACCGCTTTCGCTGGTGGCATGGAAACAGCTGGCACTGCAGCGGGGACTGATGGCCAAGGATTTTACCGCCACCGTTGACGACAACGAATACCTTGATATCGATCAGATTGCCGGCTCCCTCGAGGAGAAACTGTCGGTAATGACCTACGCCTGCATGCAGCTTACCTCGGCCAATATGGTTTTCGGATTAAAACTCGGTTCAGACATTCTGCCGCCGTCACAGGGGGCTGAACACTGCACCAAAGTACTGGAGAAACTGGCACTCTATGGCAAATAACACCAATCAGGCAACCTATCAGCATCAGCGCAGAACTCTTTTTCTGATCTGCCTCGGTTTCTTTTTCTCGATTATCCTTCTGTACAAGGTTCTAAATCCCGTAGTGATCATAACCTGCCTCGGGATCATTGCCATCCGCTACGGTGAGGTCAAGAGAACCATCAGCGAACATCCGGCCTGGCTCAACAATCTGCTGTCGGTTTTCATCATTGCCACCATCGTGGCACTGCTGACCCTGTACGGATTCAGAACCTACCTGGTCAATGCATTTATCAATCTGCTGGTGGGAAGTATCGCCCTTAAATTTCTGGAAATCCGCCAGGAAAGAGATCTCAACATCCAGGTGATCGCCCTGTTCTTCCTCTCCTCCCTGACATTTGTATTCAGCTACGACTGGTACATGCTGCTGTACATGATGCTGTGTCTGATTATCGACTTTGCAGCGCTGATGTCCCTGTCCGCCTGCCGGCCGCTCAGACATCTGTTTAAATACTCGGTAAAAACCGTTCTGATGGCGGTTCCTCTGGCCGCAGTGCTGTTCGTGGTGCTTCCGCGTTTCAACCCTTTCTGGCAGATGCCGAACGCCACCCAGCACCAGACCGGTCTCGGTGATGAAATCGGTTTTGCCAGCATCAGCGAACTGCTGCAGGATCACTCCCTTGCCTTCCGCGCGGTCTTTGACGGAAAAATCCCGCAGGAGCGCTATTTTAAAACCATGGTATATCCTCAGTTCGATCCGATAAAACAGGGCTTTCTCATTCCTAAAGATCTGTGGAGATATGAGCGTTCCCTTACCCCGTTTGCCCGACAGAAACTCAATGAAAGACCTGATTTTGCGGGGACTATGGGCACCATCTACAATATCTATATGGAGCCGAGCAACCGCCGCTGGATCCCTTCACTTGAAATATCCACCTCTCCGAATGAGAATATATTCCTGACGCCGTACACCGTATGGATGGATAAATTTCCGATCACCCAGCCGAAGTCCTTTGAATTTAAATATATAACCGAGGAATATTTCTACAACCGTTCGGTACCCTTTGACCGCGCAACCGTAAAAGTACTGCTGGATACCGGATATCACTCCGCCAATCCCCAAACCAGGCAGCTGGTGAAGGAACTGCGACAGGAGGCGGGGAACGATGATGCCAGATTTGCGCAGCTCATTCTGGAGTATTTCAGAAAGAACGGGTTTACCTACAGTCTGAAACCGCTGCAGCTCAATCCGTCGTCACCGCATATCTACGATCAGTTCCTGTTTGTCAACCGCAACGGGTTCTGCAACCACTACTCCTCCGCCATGACCTACATGCTCCGTCTTGCCGGCATTCCCGCCATGACCGAGGGAGGTTATCTGGGAGGTGAAATTGTCGAGGACGGCAATTATGTCATTGTAAGAAATTCCGATGCCCATTCCTGGGTCAGCGCCTACATCGACCATCACTGGCAGAGGATAGATCCGGTCAGTGTAATCGAGCCGGATCGCATCAACAATGCCTTTTTAAATATGAGGGCACCTGCCATCACCGAATATGCACGGACCGAGGTTTATCAGAATCCTGCGGTTAAATGGTTCAGAAATCTGCTGGAGGCCATAGAATTCAAGTGGAACATGACCGTACTCAACTATAACTTCGATGACAACAGCGGTTTTATTACCAGGTTCTTCCGCGAGAAAACCATTCTTGCCGTCATCTGTCTGCTTCTGTCCATGTCCGTTATGGTTTATTTATCCCTGAGACTGGCTAAACTGTTCTCCCGCAAAAAGAAAACCGATCGGGCTCTGGTTCAATATCTGAGATTTATCTCCCTATTTAAAAAGCTCGGGCTGACAAAACGCCGTTATGAAACTCCGGAACAGTTCAGTGCCGTGGCAGTCAAGGTGTTCGGTGACTGTGAGCTGACGAAATTATTCATGGAAGCCGGCACGGTTCTTTCAGATCATCTCTATGCGGAAACAATTGAAGAGAAAGAGGCGGAAAAGAAACTCAAGGTTATTTTTAACAGTTTCCGGAATGCTGTGAAAAGATACAAGGGGAAGAGGAAAACCTTCTGATATACTAATAAAGGGGGAAAGAGAGGGGCATCAGAACTGTTTTTTGAAATAATCAACTTCAGAACTTTTTCGTTCAATGTTCACTGGGTTCACGGCGTTGCTGTTCCATTGCACCCGTGGACAACATAACATCAAACAATGATGTCACATCTTCTAGCTATATTCATAAAACCTACAGTGACATCAGTAAACATCCTGTACGTTCTCTATGAATTCATCGGTGTAACACTAGATATCGAAAATCTTCACACAAAACAGCGAAAGGCCGGTTTGAGCCTATGTTGCCGTTATACCAACCCAATCATATATCTGCAATAACCATGCATTCGAGGAAGATCTTTTTTCGAACTCTATAATGCATAACATAGGTTATTATCACTGTTTTTCTTTTATCTCCGTCAAGCTTTAACATATTTTTGATTTCTACTCTTTGGTTTATCTGGTAGAGTCATTCGTAATTTTCCACTATCCAATAGAGGTCTCATATATCTCTCATTAAACCGACCTCTGTTGAAAAGTTTCAAATAATCCATGATTTCCTTTCTAGTTCTCGGAATTCTGCAGAACTCCAAAATCATTTCCTGTCTATCAATACTCTCTTCATGATTCTCAACATAATCCCCATCATACTCCCTATCATGATCCCCATCATGATCCCCATCATGATCCCCATCATGATCCCCATCATGATCCCCATCATGATCCCCATCATGTTCACTTAGCAACCATGTCGAATCATCAAGCTCCTCAACGCCATATTTCTTATTCTTAAGTCTTGCGCTCAGCATGAGCACGCTCTGCTTATATTCTGGCTCCGGAAGACCTGCAGCTTCCATATCCCGGTAGATTCGATCAACACCTTCACCGAATTCCTTCACAAGATCGTATTCATTCAGTAGTTCAACGATCTTAGGATTCCTACTGAAATGAAATTCTCGTATATTGCTAATTCTGACAAGTCCAGGCAGGATTCCAGGACTTTCTACATCAAGGTGATCGTCATACATTTTGATCTGTATGTCCGTCCCCTTGATACTATAATCACGGTGTGCAACAGCATTTACGATCAATTCAGTCCAGCAGAACTCCGGGTATTCAGGCACAGTTTTAAACGTTGCTCCTTTACCGAGCTTCGTGTACTCCCTGATTTGGGTCTTTACGAAATCAATTGCATCCAGCACTTGCTCAAGAATGCGGCCTGTGAACTTCCGATCTTTCACCACATTCATGCGTTCACCAACCTCTGCAGTTCTACCTTCATACCTAACAAATCTAAGTCTTGCTCTCGGGAAGAACTTCTGCGGGTTCACGCCAAACAGCAGGATTGCAGCTACAGATATTTTATCCCTACCATCCGCATCGGAATCAGTTGTCACGAATTCATTATTGTGGCGAAGATAGAACTCTGCATCACCCTTAGTGTAGCCGATCTTCCCAATATATTCCGTCACATATTCCAGATCAATATCTGACAGCTTCGCTCCTGAAACTGTATCATCCTCAAAGTATTTCACCCCTTTTGCATTGACCAATTGAAGTCGCTGTTCAAAATTCAGCTTTTTGCTCTTATCGCCGACCCGCATGAACACATCATCCGATTGGTTGGTAATTACTCGTGCGGACGGAAGCACCTGCATCCGGAGGATATGATTGGCCTTTCCGTGGCAATCCGTCACCTCCATTAATTTATTCTTGACTTCCACAGAAGGAACACAAAAATCAAATGGAACCCGAAGTAGTTCATTCAGGTTCTTCTCATAATCATCAATTCCAGTAATAGTGCCATCGTCTTCAACACCAATCACAAGATAACCGCCATCGGCATTTGCCATAGCAACAACAGGAATTGCAAAGTCTCTGGCCGACATTTTTGCAGCTTTACGATCCAAGATCTGCTTCTCATTGCTAAAACACAAATCGTTGATATTATCTGGGTTGAATGCCATACTGATCGCTCTCCTTTCCTATTCTGTTAGTATTATCAGCCACAAATTCTATTGTGAACATATGCTTTTGTTTGACCCTGCATTTTTATATACATTTCTACAGTTCATCTGACTACAAACCTACTCAAATACAGTTGCTTCGATTCCGGTATCTCTTTTTGCATAAACGGAAAAATTAAAACGGATTTCGATCTTTTGCTTTTCATTCTGCATAAATTCAATAAATTCATTCTCATCATCAAATTCCAGTATAGTCTCATTGGAATACTTATAAAAAATCTTTCCCAGTGATGAATTTTTTATAAATTGCTGCTTTATTTCTTCGATGGAAAGAGATGAAATACTAACATCTATACTGTTGAACGAAACTGCCAGTTCACCTTTTTGAGTCGCTATCACAATATCCGAACTATCGATATCAATTTTCTCAAAGGAGTCAATAAAATCCACATACTTTTTGAGGATCTGATCATCATGCATCCACTTCTGTGGCAATAAAACATATGGATTTCCAATCAGCAGATTATATTTATTTCCCTGAACATAACCTGTCAAACTATCATAGTCAGCGAAGTCTTGATCTACTTTTTTACTTTCAATACCACATTCTGAAATAAGCAATCCGGCAATTTTTTTAATTAAGCATAAAACGGATCCACTTACATAATCTGATGAAAAGTTACCAGCTAATTCTTCTGTAGATCGAATAACGCTATAGGCCACAATTGAATTATTAAATAAACAATATTTACCGTCTATACCGCTGTTATTTTCAAAATATCGATTAAACTGTTCATTCAACTCACGTTTAATTAGTTCATCAGTTCCACGATCACGCAGTTCTTTTAGTTTCCCGGCATTATTTTCTTTTATACTCTCCTTTAATTTTTTACGTAGTGCCTGAATGGATCCATTAAATCTTGTCACTATCCTTGCATTTTTATTATCATCACCAAATATCCTACTGAGTTCCAGCAGCTCTCTTTCTGTTTCTTTCCTTTTACTTTCAAACAGATAACCTCTGTACGTATCTAAATCCAACGCATCAAAGGGGTTATATTTTGGAGAACATGATTTTAAGCTGATTTCCGAGGCCAAAAGAACAACATAGAGAAAATAAACTCTGACAACACCTTCCATAATGGCGCCGTTTGAAGGAACAAGTTCACAACTTTTCAGTGTACCTTCCAAATCAGCTTCTACAGCAGAATTCAAAATATCGCTCTTTTTGCCAAGAGCCACACAGTGAGTGAACAGATGATAAATTTTTTGAGTAATCTCCCTGTCAGTTATCACCCCCGCTGTTTCCCGCATAAATTCATCCGAACTGGCATATTCTTTTGCTTCTCTGTAAGCCAGATAATATAAATAGCAGTGAATCAGCATGACTTCAAATATACATTTTTCCAGCTGCCCTGCCATGTATCGTTTACGTAGCATGGAAAGCAGGTATTCTCTTACAAAACCGGTTCTCCTGCTTAAAAGATATCCCCTGATAAAGTTAAAGTTCAAGATCGCCACAGTTTTAAAACCGGTGTATGTTCTGTTTTCTAGCAAATCGTAACTGATATTCATTCTCAGGGAATGCTCGTCAAAGAGATCCGTTTTTTTCTGCTGTTCACATTGTTTACCAAATAAAAGCCCCAATTCATAAGCTATAGAATATGCACTCTGCATTTCACTGTCATTATCGGAATTATTACCGTTAATCAGAGCCACCCTGAGGATCTTTAATGAAAAATACCCCAATTTGTTTATATTTATATTTTTTAATTCAGAACTTTTAATCACAGCAATCCATTCATTGCCTACTTTTGATATTAAGCATATGTAATCCTTCTCATTTGCGCTGTGTTTTAACCCTCTGATTATTTTTAATATTCTTTCATAAAATGATATGACAAAATCAAATCCGCGTTCTTTAGCTTTTATATTGTCATGCTTCAGGAGAAAGAGAGCAATTTCTTCGGTAAAAGAATTGACCAGTCTAAAATCCTGCTCCCTGTATAAAATTCTTCTGATGAGTTTGAAGTATAATTTACGATACAGTTCAAATTCCTCTGTTGAAAGATTATTGTTAACAGTCCTTTTCCAATCTTCGATAAAGAGGATCCCTAGATCTTTATAATTTTTGGCTCCTCGAAGTAATCTGCAATTCCAGTAAACCAAAATTTCGTCATAAATACTGTATAGATCAGTATATGCCTCATAGACATTTTTAACTGTAATACAAATAAGTATGATTGATACCAGAAGAGATGCAAATATAAAGTTATAAAATGTCAGCAGTTTGAATAAAACACTTGCCAGCACCAACCCCATTTCGGCATAAAAAACATACTGAAACTTAAAAAAGCGATGTTTAAAATTAAGAATGTAGGAACTTAGAGAAATACCAAGATACGATTTAGAAAACAGATTGGATAACAGAGCTATTAAAGCTATTGGAATAGTCGCAATAGTCGTTTGAATCGTAATTAAATCAGAGCAAAAATCACCTAAACGTTCAACAGATAACAAATGCCAGCCGAGTTTTACAACGCAGTCGACAATAAATCCAATACCCAAAACCGCAATTAAACAGTAAAAATAACAACGTTCATCTTTCTTCTGTTTTAAAGATTTAGTTATTATTCCTTTCAACTTATTAATGCGGGTGTACTCAGTCATCGTTATCCTTTGTTTAAATCCTCAAAATTACAGGATCCCCAATATGCTCTTAACCTCTTGCAGTTTTTCCTGAAAATCATAAAAAAGTCAATAAATAATTTTGTCAAAAATCCAAAATTATGGTTCAAACCCAGCCATGCTCAAATCTCTCAGCGGTTCAAGGTAACAGCTGTTCCAGTCGAATGCACCGGCTCTAGCGGCCTCCCCGATTTTCAGCGTGATCAGTTTTTCATTCACAAAAAAACAGCGCATGCAAACTGCTTTTATGTCCGTGAGCTGATCTAGCTGCATATTTATGCCAGATCTGCAGAACAAACTGCTCCACCTCATTTTTCATTTCCCAGGGAATATCCTTTGAAAGAATATTCCAGCACAGTTCTTCCAACGCCCCCGGGATCGGCTCTTTTGAGCATGCGGGCATCAGCGTAAAGGCTGTTTTCTGGTAAACGCTCCATAATAACCTTTGATGCTGCTTAAGATTGTTTAAAGTCAACAACCCTGTTTTTTGGTTTTCAACAAAGCTTAACTTTTTATAGGAAATACCACTTGAAATAATATGTCCATCAATATCTTTAACAAGATAAGAGCCCTCTGCCTCCAACCTTGTATAAATCAGGTCTGACTGTTTATCCTGACTTTATCAAACAGTCTGATCCATGAATTATGTAATGTGGTGATTGATTAAGTTTCCTTATGCAGTCTTTTAATGTTTTAAATTTATGTATCTTCCTGTTGAGGTAATACCTACTTAAAGACTATAACCCTTTGCTCATACATGTTCATTAACAGTTCACCGAATCCGTTTTTGAACTTGAACTGAGGATTCTTCAAATTTCTAAACAGATTGGCAGTAAAAGTATTCTGAGAAAGTTCAAAAGGAACATCACCTTTTTTGTAGTCAACACCAAAATATTTTTTGATCAGACTGTTAAACAGCTCCTCATACTGATTTGCTCGCATCGGCTCAGTAAAATGATTCCGGCTTTCGCAGGTATTCTGCCAGTCCTCAACAATACCCTCCGCACAGTGCATCGTTAGATAATCCTCAAAATTCATTAGCGAGAACATAAACCTGGGAACTAATTTACTGCGGGAACAATACATACGATTTTCTTCAGATCCTGCTCTTACATACAGATCTTGATCCACCCAGATTTTAATTTTGCTTTCCAGTTTTCTGTTTCCAGCCAGGACTTCGTTATATTTTTTCGAAACAAAGGAGTATCTGCCGCCACCGGCATTGTATGGTTTGAAAACCATACATTTCGAATCTGAGTAACAGAAAATCCTGTTAAGACGCGTGATGTAGTTTACTTCCGAACTTCCCTCGCATACAACCATTATAGGACTGTAATTCATCTTATCTCCTGCCTATACGAATGGAAAAGGAATTCCACCGAAATACCCGTCCAGGTACAGTTTTCTTATATTCCTTGACGACTTTGCTTCAGGGTTATCCGCAAGCCGGGAAAAACAGGAGCCCTGCTTTTTATCATACCTGACAATACCGATTTCATACAGGCTCAGCAAATCGGCCGCAATCAGATCTGTATTATGTGCCGTAAATATTATCTGGGAACAGGTGTTAAGTCTTTTTTCCTTGAACAATCTCACCAGTTGGATCAACAGTAATGAATGCATCGATTCATCCAGTTCATCAACCAGAATAGTTTTGCCTGACTTGATTGAATACAGAAGAACGCCGAGAAGCCCCATCAGAAGTTTAGTTCCTTTTGATTCACTGGATAATTTGAATCTGACATCATTACCTGTTTCAGACTTGTGAATCGAAGTAACAGAGTTTGCAATAAACCTGTCTTTTTCAATTATTTCCAGTCTGTCTGGATCCGCATTAACATTTGATGACAATATCTTCCCCATCGGTTCTGATGAATAATATTCTTTATGATAATCAAGAGCAACAATACCTGAATCAAGTTTTCCCAGATATTCGACAATCTCTTTTACCGCTCTGTCAACTCTTTCTTCTTCGGTCAAATCACTGCCGTAGACAGATGCCAGTTTACTAATACCCGTCCAGACCTCAATTCTGTTATCAGCCAGCACCATAATATCGTTTAACATGTAATCAAGAGCTAGACTCATGGAAAGGCTGGTTCCGGGATAGGCTCGGGTAATTTCTGATAAAAATGATTTAATCTGACAGCTGTTGGTGATGTTGATACATCTGGTTCTGTATTCTTTTTCAATATAGGGGCGTTCAGTATCCACATCGTAAAGCTGACATATTGTATTATTTTCTACGACAAAAATATCAGTTTCATTTTTTCTGAGTCGTTCTTTTACAATTCTTTCGTTATCATATTTCAACAGATAATCATACTTATCACCGTGTTTCCAGAACTCAATTTCGAATTCTGTATATCTGTTTTCCTGTGGATACAGCTTTATCCGGTTTGGTTGAAAACTGCCGGATATCAAACCTCCGGCCACTATGCTCTGCAATTGCATTACAGCCTTAAGAACAGTTGTTTTGCCTGATGCGTTGGCTCCATACAGCGAAAGCACCGGAACAATCCGGTTATTTCTTATTTTTCTTTTTCCCTGCTGAACATACAGGAGCATCTCATAATCTTCATAATGAAGCGGTTTTCTCAGATCTGCACATGTCAAATCTATTATCATGTCGTAAATACAGAGGTAATTAAAAATTCTTATTTTCTGAATCATTTCATCATTCTCATAGTATGTTCATGTATGCTATAGCTAATTTCTATCTGAAACAAACATTTATATTATTTAAAATTTTCACAGTTTTGAAAAAATTCACATCTACATAACATGACAATAGATAAGCAAGTTCAATAAAAAAACAATTTATGTTTGACTTATATAGACATTATATTTCTTTTCATTTTTAAAAGATTTATCGCATATGACAATGCATATGACAATTCAGTATAGTCCACTCCCCTAGATTTTAATGCTTTCTGTAGACCAATCATACTCATAACCAAATAATCAATTCTATGTATTTCACTTCCAAGATGCAACTTATCGTAAAAATCTATAATGCTTTGTTTCTGTTTTCCTGCATCTGTTGTCATAATATAAAACATATTGTCTCTGCGGAGATATTTCATTATATTCTCCTTGTCAGGATTCAAATCATCCTCGTTTGCCTCAGTAATTGCAAAATCATTTTTACTATGATTGCAGTCACGACAGGCCAGAACTAAATTATCCATAGTTCCAGCGGCTTTTTTTGAGGCAAAACGCTCGGACTTTTGATTTACAAAATGATCAATTTCAAACATTCTTTTAGGAATAAGATCCACAGAAACTCCACAGTATGCACACTTACAGTGATACGCTCTCATAAATTCAAGTTTATATTCAGTATTGTTATCGCTAATATACGTATGCATATCTTTAGCTCTGGGATGATCTCTTAAAACGTTTTCTTTTACCTTGTCCTTACGTTCTTGAATACCATCAAGTGAAGAGCAGTACTTCGTTCTCCTATAATCCTCCATCTAGGTTCTCCTGTAATTTCTTAAACAGATCAACAATTTTATCAATGTCAGATTTTTTAAGTTCATCATATGCATCTATTCCATCAAGTGAATTGTTGATTTTATCAATAATATAGCTTGTGTCAGGATCTGATTTTATGTCTGCCAAAATAGCACGGTATTCACAAACACGTTTGATAGCTTCATCAATTTGTATATTTAGAACCTTTCCATAGTATTCATCAGCGGATTGGCCTTTCTTCGGATTATATTTTGCTATAGTAGAAGTAAATTCATCAGGTATTTCATTTTGTGTAATTACAATGACCTCAATATATGGAAAAATCTTCTTTAGAATAAGCTTGAACTGTTCTCCTGTGTATTTTCCGTTTGTAACAGTACTATTCTGAAACAATTGAGAATCTATAAGAATCACATTTGCGCTGTTTACCCGACTATCACGAATAAGACTTTCATATCCGCTTTTCAAATCAAATTTCACCTCATCATAGCGAACCTTGATATTGATATCATCTTTGCGGTACATCGATAAATTCTTTGAGATGACAGGGTCGATTTTATCATCTATATATATAAGCTTTATATGTTCCATTACATGTTTCCTCCAATCGTAAATGAAATATGGAATCCTTCATCCCCGTCAATACTTAATACATCTCCACCAGACATAACGCATGTATTATGAATAATCCACATTCCTAGCCCGTGCCCATCTCGTCGTGTCGTTTCATGGACCTCTAATATTTTCATAGGATTATTCTCATATTTCTTATCTAATCCTATACCATCGTCATAATAATCAAATCGCAATAATCCCATGGTCTTTCTGACTTTGATTATTATACTAACGTGGTTTCTTTTATCATTCTGCTGCACAGTATTAAGTATCAAATTATCCAGAATAACCTGCAGAACATCTTCTGATATTAAATGCTCAATATTGCCATCCACATTTATTGTTATATCTATCCATGCATAGTCCCTCTCCCATGTTTTTTTAATGGTTGAGATTAGAGGAAGCACTTCCTGAATCTTCGTCTCAAATTGTCTTTTTTCTATATCTTCCAACATGGTAGCCATAAATAACGAAATTTTCTTAGTCGATTCATCTGTATTACTAAGTAGTTCTGGAACATTTCTAAAAGCTAGTTTTGTATTCTCAGATGTATTTAGTTCATCCCACATACCATAACTCTTAAGAGCTTCTATCGTTAATGAATACCAACTATTAAGCATACTCATGTCATTTTTCATCTCGTGAGCAATCGATGAAGCCTTGAGCCCAGTAGTAGCCAAAACATTCAGTATTCGTACATCATATTTATATCTTGCTTCAGTTTCTTCTTTTATTTTTCTTGATTCTTTTTCACCTTTCTTCGTATCTTTTATTTCCATTGCCAACTGTTTCGCTTCTTCATTGGACAATTGCTTCACAGCTGTTGGTCTTTTCATAATCTTGTCCAATACAGGGGTTTTTTTCTCTTCATCATCCTTGTTTTTTAAATTGATTTTTCTGATTATACTTTGCCGATATCTCTCGAATTCTGCAATGCCAATAATTAGAATTTCAATAAACAACTGATAATATTCATTTTCATACAGCCCCTGCCTATTCGATAAATCCTGAAGTACACTATTCCTCTTTTTATCGATATCAACGTACCCTGCCACTTGGTTCTCTCTAACACGCCAAGCCCCTGTAGGATGCGTAGCAGGTGCAGGAGATTTCCTAGATCTTTTCCCAAATCCAAGCCAATCCTTTTTCCCTTCATATGACGATATACTAAAAGCGTTTCTATACAGAATAACGCCGCCATCAATGACTTCCGGTGTGTCTTTATGTTTATATAAAAATTTCTCCATTTCAGCTGCTGTCGAAACAATATTAAAATAAAGTTTTGCCGAGAAATCTCCCAATTCGATGATTTTTTGTTGCAATTCATCCCCGATTATTTCCGCAATATCAGCGTTTCGAAGTTCGACAAATACATTTACAGAACTTTCAAAATGGTGTATGTCAATCCCCTCACAATATTGTGATGCTTCGTCTGTAAACTCATCCGAATCAACACTAGTAACAATTACTCCATTTTTAAAATTTAGGGTAATACAACTTTTGCAATTAAGTCCAGGTTTTGCGGATTTAAAATGTAGAGGAATTATTCTTTCCTTACCTTCAAAGCTAACGCTTATTTCCATTGATGTATCCTTGTATGTCAGTTCTAAAAACTTACAAAGATTATCTATCCTTTTTCTTGACCACTTTTCCCTCAATCCCTCTATTCGGATTGTTGTTCCTCTAGTAAAAATATCTTCCGTTTTTTCGACAATTGCACTATTCCAATCCGTTTTCCATGTTACAGCACAACAATCTTCCTTTTTAGAAGACATGACTACATTATGTCCTAGTCTAGATAATGCAAATCTTCCAACCCCCTTTGACCCTGCTAGGATTCTGATATTATTATTCTCGTCAATAACTTGATAATCCTTATCACTTTTTCCGATATGCATCCAATGTTCACGAATGTTTTCATCATCCATCCCAATTCCGTCATCATTGATTATTAACGTATCATTGTTAAAGGTAAGGCATAGATGTAATGCTCGAGCATCATAAGCATTCTTTACCAATTCCAAAACAGCGGACTCAGAGGTAGAGAAGTTTTGCAACCCTAAAAGTTCAATTATTGTGCTATCTTCCACAACGTACTTTAATTCTTCCATCTCATCCTCCTAGTTATCAAAACCGATAATTTTCTATGTCCTTCGAGGTAATTCTTATTGAATTTCCATTTATATGTATACCTATGCTCTGTGCATATCTAAGGAATCTCTCTTGCATCAAAATATCAATTCCGTCGTCAATAGAGTATTGATCAGTTAATGAAATAATATACATTCCAGCATAAGGAATTGTATCTTTTTTTATTTTATACACTAACACTTCACTCGAAATAATTGTCGATATGAGTGCTTTTTCACAATCCAAACCTGATAAAGCTTGTGTTCGTCCATATTCAAACCATTGGGCTGAATCATCACTATCTCGTTTGTCCAATTCACTTTTAAAATGACTTAGATAACTATATGTCCCCGGAAAATTCTTTTTAAATTGTTTTTCACCAAAATGCATTAATCTATGGTTTTCATCATATCTGTATGGAAATATTATCTTTTCAGTCTTTCCACTACGAAGTAACTTAGGGCTAGTTGCATCACGAAGCATCTCTTTTTCTACGCACACTCCTTCACACAGATAATTCCCCAACTCATCAAATTCCCACTCTTTAATTACATATGCTCTGTTGCATAAAGTGGCTATTGCATGAGACACCTTGAAATAATCTCCAAATCGACGATTTCCCGTGTTTTCGTATGCAAAAACCCATTTTTCTCCCAATTTATCACGACAAATATTTCTATCAACTTGAGATGTTTCATCTACATAATGAATTTTCTCGTCCGTAACAGTTTTCGATAGTACTATAATTGCAGACTTAACAAGAGCATCCGAAAAAACCTTCTCTTGCGTATAATCGTTTATAGTAACCAAATTCGGGAGCAATATTGTTCTTAAGTTTTCACCAAACACAGTTTTAAATATACTGCTAGGAATAAGATAAGCCATTTTTCCTATACATGACAACTTCTGAATACTTTTTTCTATAAATGCGTAACAATAATCGAATTTTCCTTTCTTACAACTTTCGAATGTTTTCTTAAGGAAAAGTTGATCAGCTTTTTTCAGTTCACTGTAAGTAATGTATGGCGGATTGCCAACAATAAAATCAAAATCATCATCTTCGCACAATTTCATTTTTAAATAATCGTCATTATATAATTTCCAATTAATAGGAAGAATATCGTTTTTTTCTAATATTTTATTCAATTTTTCTAAACATTTCTTGTATTGTTCTGGATCTATTTCAACACCATGAATGTCTCTACTTAACCCATTTCTAATTTTTGTTCTTGAGAATCCCTGTTTTCTACAATCATCTATATATCTTTGCACTACCACGGTCAAAATATTTCCGTCACCACAAGAATTTTCTAATAGTCTCTTCCCATATAAATTCTGTCTATAATTAACACTATCCAAAAGCTTTTCAACATAATCTTGCGGAGTAAACACCTGACACTTTTTATTCATTTATAACCTCAAAAGTACCAACAGTACTTTTTCTTTTTCCCCAAAAATTTGGTTCTGTAAATATTTTAATGAAATCGTTTAAAAAACAAACAACTAAATACTAAAAAATGGCGTTCCTGTATAATAAAAATACCACAAACAAGAGGGGGCCCTTATGAACTCAAATTCATTTATCAAATCTATTGTCATGTCGTAAATACAGAGGTAATTAAAAATTCTAATTTTATGAATCATTTCATCATTCTCATAGTATCTTACATTTCGCACTTGAACATGGTTAATTTCGTCCATCTGTACTTAAGCAAAAATTAGCTACCGTAGGTCTTTTGGTATTTATCACCGAGCAACTCCAGGATTCTGTTGGCCTGCTCGCTAATGTGATAGAACAGCCGTTCACCATTGTTCAGAACAATCGTTATGACGGTACTGAATATCTGGAAGACATACCTCATGGTTATTTTATCAGTCAGTTTCCCTGTCTGATTCGGAAGCTGAACATTTGATTCCTTCATAGCATTACGCAGTTTCCATTCCAATCCGCTGAACACGGCAAGTCCAAGAGTCATTATCATTAGCCAGGGCGAACGCATCAAAAAACTCTAGACAATACCTAAAGAAGATGCTACGCATTCTAAAGCCATTTTAGGGTCATAACACCGTTTCTGCAATTGATTTATCTTACATTTCGCACTTGAACATGGTTAATTTCGTCCCTCAGTACTGAACTGTACCCTTTGTCAAGAACATTTAAAATTTTAGTTATCCATAATTTCGGACAACTAAAATTCAAGTTACCCCATTCATTAGACATGGCATAAATTAAGTGCCCATTCTATTGGACATTCCTTTAAATTATGAGATAGGTACTCTGTATTTACTACGGGATACCCCCGTACTTGTCCTCGGTTACCCATTAGCGAAAGTAGCATGCTGAGAGTACCGAGGGAATCTATATCACTCCCTAATTAGGGAATCCTCATGTCTGAGTTACGTTGCTGATGTCTGTTTCTACTTGTTCTGTGCCCAGTTCCGAGGCTGTCTTTACCGGCTTAGGAGGGACTGGCTTATTAGAAATATCCAATGGATATATTCTTGTGGTATAGAACTGGTAGAATTCGTTAGGTGAGAGCTTTGCAAGTTCCCATTGATAACGGCTGTTATTGTAGTAACCCATGTAGTTATCGACAATTTCTTTGACCTCAGCAAACTCCTTACAGACCTTTATGTTGTCCCCTATATGATCCTTCATGTGCCCATGAAAACTCTCCTGTGGAGCATTATCCCAACAATTCCCACGACGCGACATTGATTGGCGATGCTTCTTGTCCTTTATGATTTCAATAAACCTATAGCTAGTATAGTGAAATCCTTGATCTGAATGCAGGAGCGCTTCTGCCTGTAGGGTGCTACCATGGTTATTTATCAACTTAGTGACTGTGTCAAGGACAAAATCTACTTCCAAGGAATCACTTACCACATACGATAGAATCTGTTTGGTAAATGCATCAAGTATGGAAGATAGATAGGCAAATTTCCCGTTATATGGGAGATATGTAATATCAGTCAAGAGAACCACTCTTGGGCCGTAGCTTTCGAACTCTCTCTTGAGAAGATTATCGGCAATCCTGCTGGTCTTCAATGCCTTTGCCATCCTACGGTATGGATTTGCCTTTCTGATCGGGCAGAAGAGGTTGAACTTATTCATCAGTCTGCGGATCTTCTTTAGGTTCATGATGACCGGAGGATTTCTATGGAGCAGCGCCATGTAGATACCTCTTGCTCCTTTGGTGAAGCCGTGCATCTTATAAGCATCAAGGATCAGTTCAAAATCCTTTCTATCCTGCTCCTCTTGAGCTTTTCGTGTCTGTTCAGCCTTTTTCCAGGCATAATAACCACTCCTGGAGACTCCGGCAATCTGGCAGAGCTCTTTCACGGATAATGACCTTGATGATGACTGCACTGTTTGGTCAATGATAGCGAATACATAGGAGGAATCATGCATGACAATACCTCCTATTTCTTTGTATTTCTGATTGATGAAATTTTTTTTAGAAACTCAACCTCCTGGGTCAGGTAATCAACCTTCGCCTGAAGCTGCCGAAGACTGTTTTCGGTAGACTGCGATGGTGAAGCTGTCCCAGATGTACCAGAACGGATATCACTGAAGGAACAGTTTTTTTCGTATTCCTTCTTAATGCAATAAGAGATGCCCCAGATTCGTTCCTTGCCTAGAATCTCTACAGGATATCCATATTTACGCAGAATATTACAAGGAATTTCCCCAGAGAGATACTCTTTATAGAATATCTCTTTGAACTCTTTGGATAACGACAGAATGTTTGCAGTAACTCGAACGGTATACTTGTTGTTTCGCAGAATTTCCTGTTGCTTAGACACAATCATTGAGGTTTCTGTACATATGGTACAGTCCTCAATTTTTTTTGCAGTAAATCTAATTTACGGTAAGTTGATGATCTGGTACAAAATTAATTTTTTCTAACAATTCTAGATCCTTCTTTC
>JAEEGI010010997.1_pt1 | contig 19593 bp, 14 predicted proteins | sample 8958751 | NCBI WGS metagenome assembly JAEEGI01 (sample SAMN16246545, study PRJNA631951) | gut metagenome | biome: gut microbiome; feature: rumen; material: KS-attached | host: Bos | place: Iran: Karaj | collected 2018-10 | reverse complement strand
AACTCCTGGACTACATGCTCAACCGCTTCAAGGGCATCCTGGAGAATCTCGTCGTCTATCCGGAGACCATGCTCGCGAACATCTGGCGCACCCGCGGCGTCATCTTCGCCCAGCGCGTGATGAACGCCCTCATCGGCAAGGGTCTCACCCGTGAACAGGCCTACGACACGGTCCAGCCCATCGCGATGAAGGCCTGGACGGAAGGGCTGGACTACCGCACCCTCCTCAAGGAGAGCGAGGCGGTCATGGGCCTCCTGACGACGGAGGAGCTGGAAGGCTGCTTCACGTTGGACTACTATTTCAAGAATGTGGATTATATCTTAAAACGAACTGGCATATTATGAAGAAGGTAGACGTGGTCCTCGGCCTGCAATGGGGCGACGAGGGCAAAGGCAAGGTGGTAGACGTCCTGACTCCGGACTACAAGGTGATCGCCCGTTTCCAGGGCGGCCCCAACGCCGGCCATTCGCTCGTCTTTGACGGGGACGGTTTCGTCCTCCATACCGTTCCCTCCGGGATTTTCCGTCCGGATTCGGTGAACATCATCGGCAACGGCGTCGTCATCGACCCGGTCATCCTGCAGGACGAGATCGAGGCCATCGAGGCCAAGGGCATGGACATCACCGGCAAGCTCCTGATCTCCAAAAAAGCGCATCTGATCCTCCCCACGCACCGGATGCTGGACGCCGCCAGCGAGGCGGCGAAGGGCAAGGGCAAGATCGGCTCCACCCTCAAGGGCATCGGTCCCACCTACATGGACAAGACCGGCCGCAACGGCCTCCGCGTGGGCGACATCCTCTCCCCCGAGTTCATCCAGCGCTACGAGGCCCTCAAATACAAGCACTTCGGCCTTCTGGCCCAGTACAAGTTCCCCTTCGACATCACCGATTACGAAATCAAGTGGTTCCAGGCCGTGGAATGCATGAAGCGCTTCACCTTCATCGACAGCGAGTTCACGGTGAACCGCTATCTGGACGATGACGTCCCCGTTCTCGCGGAAGGCGCCCAGGGTTCCCTGCTGGACATCGACTTCGGCACCTATCCCTTCGTCACCTCCTCCAACACGATGACGGCGGGCGTGTGCACCGGACTCGGCGTCGCCCCCAGCCGCGTGGGCAAGGTGATGGGAATCTTCAAGGCCTACTGCACCCGCGTGGGCAGCGGTCCGTTCCCGACGGAACTCTTCGACGCCACCGGCGAACGCCTCCGCCAGATCGGACGCGAATACGGCGCCACCACCGGACGTCCGCGCCGCTGCGGCTGGCTGGACCTCGTGGCCCTGAAATACGCCGTGATGATGAACGGCGTCAACGAACTGATCATGATGAAGGCCGACGTGATGAACGGATTTGACACCGTCCGCGTCGCCACGGCATACAGAATTGACGGACAGACCGTCTCCGACTTCCCCTTCGAATGCCCCGACAACGTGGAACCCGTGTACACGGACTTCCCCGGCTGGAAAGAGGACCTCACGAAGGTCCGCCGCTACGAGGACTTCCCGGAGACCTTCAAGAACTACATCACCTTCATCGAGAAGGAAACCGGCTGCCCGGTGAAGATCATCTCCGTGGGGCCGGACCGTTCCGAAATCGTCATCCGATAAGCCATCCATGGACCGCAAGATCGTCATCATCCCGACCTACAACGAGAAGGAGAACATCGAAGCCATCACACGCAAGGTGTTCTCCCTTCCCGGAGATTTCCACGTCCTCGTCATTGACGACGGCTCCCCCGACGGGACGGCCGCCATTGTCAAGGCGCTCCGGGCCGAATTCCCGGAAAGGCTGCATCTGCTCGAACGAAGCGGCAAGCAGGGGCTCGGAACAGCCTATCTGACCGGCTTCCGCTGGTCTCTGGAGCACGGGTACGACTATGTCTTCGAGATGGATGCCGACTTCTCCCACAACCCGGACGACCTTCTCCGCCTCCACGCCGCCTGTGCGGAGCAGGGTGCGGATCTCGCCGTGGGCTCCCGCTACTGCCACGGTGTCAGCGTTGTGGACTGGCCGATGAGCCGGATCATCATGTCCTATTACGCGTCGGCCTACGTACGCACCGTCCTGAACATGAAGGTTTACGACACCACGGCCGGATTCGTCTGCTATTCAAGAAAGGTGCTGGAGACCATCGACCTGAACGCCGTCCGGATGAAAGGATACGGATTCCAGATCGAAATGAAATACACGGCCTACCGCCTGGGATTCAAAATCCACGAGGTCCCGATCATCTTCACGAACCGGCAGCTGGGCACCTCCAAAATGTCCAGCGGCATCTTCGGCGAAGCCTTCTGGGGCGTCATCAAGCTCCGCTTCCAGAAGATCCGTCCGAGGAAATGAGATATGGCCGGAACTCCCCGGCCACAAAAAAGGCTGGCACGATGCCAGCCTTTTTCTATAATACCAGAACAGCTCCGCCGCCAGGGGCGAGATGAACTTTCCATTTACCGCTTACGGAGACTTTCTCCCGGCGATAGTCGCTGGCGGCACGGTCGGCGTTGATGCCGTCCACAAACATCTCTCCCTCCTTCGCGCCGATGCCGAGGCGGGACAGGTCGATCTCCAGGTCACGGGCGTCCCAGTTTCCAAGGGCGCCAATATACCATTTGGAACCGCTGCGGCGGGCGACCACCACATACTGGGCGATCTTGCCGTCCAGCGCGATGGTTTCGTCCCATACGGTCGGGATGGAGGCGATGAAGGAAGCGCACTCCTCCTCCCGGCGGTAATTCGACGGAGAGTCGCAAAGCATCGTCAGCGGAGCGTCGAAGACGACATATTCGGCCAGCTGATGGCAGCGGGTTCCCTGGGACATCGGCTCCGAGTTGCAGGGATAATAGCTGGAGCGGGCCGCATTCCGCATCGCGCCCTGGGTGTAGTCGGCCGGTCCGGCCACCAGGCGGGTGAACGGGACCGTCACGTCATAGGTCACCTGATCCACCTCGGGGCTGGCCCACTTCATGTTCTCCAGGCCGTGGATGCCCTCGAAGTTCAGCACATTCGGCCAGGTTCGCTGGAGCCCCGTAGGCTTGAAGGCGCCGTGGAAGTCAACCACCATGTGGTATTTCGCGGCCACGGAGGCGGCCTTATCGTAGAACCGGACCATATCCTGGTCGTCCCGGTCCATGAAATCGATCTTCCAGCCCTTGATTCCCATCGCGGAATAGTGCCTGCAAACTCCTTCCATATCCCGGTTGAACGCCCAGTAGCCGGCCCACAGGATCAGGCCGACGTTCTTCTCCGCCGCATAGCGGCACAGCATCGGCAGATCGATCTCAGGGACCACCTGCATCAGGTCGGCCTCCCCATTCACGGACCAGCCTTCGTCCAGAATCACATATTCGATGCCATGCTCCGAGGCGAAGTCGATGTAGTACTTGTAGGTATCGTTGTTGACACCACTCTTGAAATCGACTCCCGAGATGTTCCAGTCATTCCACCAGTCCCAGGCCACCTTGCCCGGCTTCACCCACGACCAGTCACTGTCAGATGCCGGGGCGGCCAGCCGCCAAGTCAGGTCGCTTTCCGCCAGCTGGCGGTCCTCCGCCGCGATGGCGATGACGCGCCAGGGGAAGGCATGCGGCGAGGTGAGTCTCGCCAGGTAATTGCGACGGGAGCGGACGAGGCCCTGCAGCATGTTGTGACCGCCCTGCTCCACCTGGGCCGGAGCGGAGGCGAAGACGCCGCGGAGCGAGCGGCCTCCTTCCTGGTTGCACAGGTACATGCCCGGATAATCCCGGAGGTCTGACTCGGTGATGCAGAGCTTGATGCCGTTGGCAGCGTCCAAAGTCACAGGCAGGAAGGCCAGGCGGCCCTTCTCCCACTGGGAGACCAGATGGTTGGAATACGTGTTTTCGAACGAATTGAAGAACTGCGGTTCAAACGTCGAGTGGTCCCGCGCCACATAGGGGACATAAGCCGAATAATCATAAGGGAAAGCGAATTCGGCCTGTTCATAGGCGACGGCGAACTCGCCGGCCTTTCCTCCGGCCACGAAACGATAAGCGACACCGTCATCATATGCACGGAACACGATGCTGTATGTGCCCGTGGACAGGGTCATCTCATTAAAATGGTCACGGACCCGGGCCCGTTTGAAGTTCCGGGCGGGAAGGGTCTGGTCCACGGTTCTATAGGAAGCTTTGAAACTGCTTTTCCCGCCGTATTGGTATCCTCCGATCAGCATCATTGAGATCCGGGACGGGGCCAGCAGTTTGATGCCGTCCCGCGTGATGGAATAAGAGACATCCGTCCCACTGTCCACCTTGACGATAATTCTGCCGTCCGGGGACTTCAAATCAAACTCTTTGGCTTTCGCTGCACAGACCGCCAGCAGGGCGGCCACCAACAATACAATCTTTTTCATCTGTCTCAGTTTTTGCTTATTAATCTCAATCCGATGCGGTTACGTTCCAAGTCCACGGAGATGACCTCCACCTGCACATGCTGGTGCAGTTTCAGGACCTTGGAGGGGTCGGCCATGCCCCGCACGCCCATCTTGGTGGCGTGAATGAGGCCGTTGTCATGGAGGCCGATGTCCACGAAGGCGCCGAAGGCCGTCAGGTTCGTGACGATTCCCGGCAGCTCCATTCCGACCTTGAGGTCGTCAATCTCATGGATGTCGTCGGCGAAGGAGAATTCTTTCACCTCTTCACGAGGGTCACGGCCCGGCTTGGCCAGCTCCTTCAGGATGTCATTCACCGTGGGCAGGCCGAAATCGCCCTCCACATAATCCTGGGCCTTGATTCTCCGGCACAGGTCGGCGTTGCCCACCAGTTCGCGTGTGGAAACGCCCAGGTCACGGGCCATCCGGTCCACGATATGGTAGGACTCAGGATGCACCGCGCTGCCGTCCAGCGGATTCTCAGCGCCCTGGATCCGCAGGAAACCGGCGCACTGCTGGAACGCCTTCCCGCCCAGACGGGGCACCTCCATCAGCTGCCGACGCGACTTGTATCCGCCCGCCTTGGTACGGTATGCCACAATGTTGTCGGCCAATGTCGGGCCGATGCCGGACACGTATTGGAGCAGGTAGGGGCTCGCCGTATTCAAGTTCACGCCCACGCTGTTCACGCAGCTTTCCACGGTGTTGTCCAGCTGTTCATGCAGGAGGGTCTGGTCAACGTCGTGCTGATACTGGCCGATGCCCAGGGATTTAGGGTCGATCTTCACCAGTTCGGCCAGCGGGTCCATCAGACGGCGCCCGATGGAAACAGCGCCGCGGACGGTCACGTCATAGTCCGGGAACTCCTCACGGGCCACCTCGGACGCTGAATAGACGGACGCGCCGTCCTCGCTGACGGAATAGATCCGGACGCTGTCGTCCAGTCCCACCTTGCGGATGAAATCCTCCGTCTCGCGGCCGGCCGTTCCGTTGCCGACGGCGATGACCTCGATCCGGTACTTTTCCACCAGGTCGGCGATCTCGGTGATGGCCTGGACCTTCTTAGCGGCGGGCGGATGCGGGAAAATGACGGTATGGTGGAGAAGGTTGCCGTGTTCATCCAGACAGACCACCTTGCATCCCGTCCGGAAGCCCGGGTCGATGGCCATCGTCCGTTTCTGCCCCACCGGCGCGGCCAGCAGCAGCTGCCGGAGGTTCTCCCCGAACACGCGGATGGAATCCACATCGGCCTTGAGCTTCGCCTCCTTGAGGATTTCGTTGGTGATGGACGGCTCCAGGAGACGCTTGTAGGCATCGTCCACGGCCGCCCGGATCTCCAGTCCGCACTCCCGGGAGGGATAGCCCTTCTCCTGGCAATAGTCATAGTACATCTTGTTGCCGCACTTTTCGGCGTCGGCGTCGATGGAGAGTTTCAGGAATCCTTCGTTCTCCGCCCGCAACAAAGCCAGGAGGCTGTAGGAAGGAATCTTGGAAATGGGGTTGGAGAAGTTGAAGTAGGTGCGGTACTTGGCCGCGGCCGGGTCGGTCCGGGCGGCCTTCGTCGCCTTGGACTGCACCCGGCGCGTCCGGAAGATCCCGCGAAGGTTCTCCCGCACCACCGCCGTTTCTGACAGCCGTTCCGCGATGATGTCACGGGCGCCGGCGAGCGCCTCGTCCGTCGAGGACACCTCCCCTTTCAAGAACGCCCGGGCGTCGGCCTCGGGATTGCGGGACTTGCCGCTCCAGAGGATATCCGCCAGAGGCTCCAGGCCCTTGGCCACCGCCACGGTGGCGCGGGTCTTCCGCTTGGGACGGAAAGGCAGATACAAATCCTCCAATGTGCTGGAATTCACGCAGTTCTCAATCTGATCCCGAAGCTCAGGCGTAAGTTTCCCCTGCTCCTCGATGGTGCCCAGAATGGAGGCCTTGCGCTTTTCCATCTCGGTGAACACCTCGGTCCAATGCTTGATTTCCGCGACCTCCACATCGGCGAGACCGCCGGTGCGCTCTTTCCGGTACCGGCTGATGAACGGAATCGTGCAGCCCTCCGCAAAGAGTTCCGCGCAGTTCTCCACCTGCCAGTCCTTCACTTGCAGCAAGGACGCGATGTGCTTTACATAGATGTCCTTCATCGGCTATTCGATTTCGAAGAGCTGCAGGAACCCGGTCATCATGAAAACGTTCCGGATTTCGTTCGAGAGGCCCTTGATCACGACATGCCCGCCCTGGGTGGCGGCGGCCTTGCGGAGGGTGAGGAAAATGCGGAGGCCGGAACTGCTGATGTAGGTCAGCTCCGAACAGTCGAGGAGGAGCGTCTTGTCGGCGTTGTCCAGCAAAGGCTGGACCTCCCGGGAGACTTCCGCGGAGGCGGGCGTGTCCAGGCGGCCGACCAGGCGGGCCGTCATCGTTCCTTCGGATTCGGTGATGAATACTTCCATTTCGTTATCGTTTTTTTGTCATTGACAATATGTTCTTCCCATCTTTGCGGGAGTAGGTGACTTGGTCCATGATGCTCCTGACAAGATAGATGCCAAGCCCGCCGACGGGGCGTTCCCGCAGGTCTCTCGTCAGGTCGGGCGCGGGGGCGGCCGTCGGATCGAAGGGGACCCCGCTGTCGGTGACGATGAATTCGATGCGGTCCATTCCGAGGTAGGCCTCGATGTCCACTATGCCGTCCGTACCGGCAGGATACGCATAGAGGATCACATTGGAAACGGCCTCCTCCAGGGCGAGATGCAGGTTCATCGCCAGGGAGCGCTCCAGCCGGGCTTCCGAAGCGATGGCATCCATGAACGCGGCCAGCTTGGGAATCTGGTCAATCTTGTTGTGGAGGACCAGGCGGCGGTCCGGTCCGTAGACCGGGTCCGGATTCGTGAACCGCACGACCATGAGGGTCAGGTCGTCGCTGGGCTTGCAGCCGCGGCTGTGGGATTTCACGGCGGCCGCCATGGCGTCCCGCTGGACTTCCGCCTTCTCTCCGGCGTGAAGAAGGACCGTGTCGAGCATCTTCCGCTCGCCGAACATGCCGTGTTCGGTGTTTTCCGCTTCGGTGAGTCCGTCGGTGTACAGGAAAAGACCCTCGTTGCAGGCCAGGTCGGTCTCCTGCTCCTGATAGACAGTTCCGGAGAGCACGCCCAGCGGCAGATTTGAAACGACGTCCAGCAGCGCGGCGGAACCGGATTCTATCCGGACGGGCGCATTGTGCCCTGCGTTGCAATAGCGCAGATGGCCGCTCTGCAGGTCCAGCACCCCCAGGAAGAAGGTGACGAACATGTCGTTGTCGTTCGTATCCGCCATCGAATCGTTCATCGAGGAGACAATCCGCTGCGGACTCACCTCATGGGCGGAAACCGCCCGGAACAGGCTGCGGGTGACGGCCATCACGAGCGCGGCGGGTATTCCCTTCCCGCTCACGTCGCCGATGCAGAAAAAGAGCTTCCCCTCCCGGATGAAATAGTCGAGCAGGTCGCCGCCCACCTCCTTGGCGGGGACGATGAGACCGGACATGTCCAGTCCGGCCTGCGTCGAATCGGTCGGAAAGCTCTTCGGGAGCATCGCCATCTGGATGTCCCGGGCGACACTGAGCTCGCTTTCAATGCGGTTCTTCTTGTCGGACAGGTCATGGAGCCGGAACTGGTTTCTGAAGGAGGCGTACAGGATGTAGCTCATCAGCAGAAGCCCGAGCACCTGGAGCAGGATGACCATCAGCCCCACCCGCCGCACGTCACCATAGATTTCCCTGTGCGGGATGACGATGGCCATGGACCATCCCGTCCGCTCGATCGGCGCGAAGAACACGTATTCCTTCTCACCCTTGTACATGATCTGGCGGCTTCCCCGCTCCCCTACGAGCATCGCCAGGGAGACATCCCGGACAGCCGTGGAATCTTCCAGGGTGCGGGCCACCTCCTGGACCGTCTTCTTCATGACAAGGGCGGGAGTCGGGCATACCATGAGCTGGCCGGTCCGGCTCACCAGCACGCTGAAGGCCTCGGGGTACGCCTGGATGCTTTCCACCAGGTCGGTGAGCCAGTCCAGGGAAAGGTCGGCGGTCAGGACGGCCGCGACATTCCCCTTCCGGTCCGTGACGGGGAACGAATAGGTGGTCATCAGCATTTCGCCGCCGCCCTCATCATAGTAGGGCTCGGACCAGTATCCGTCTCCCGTTTCCAGCGCCTTGACGTACCATTCCTTCCCGGGATATCCATAGGATGACTTCCCGAGCTGGGCGGTGTCAATCCGTTCCCCGCTACGGTATGCGTAGGGAGCGAAATAACGTCCTTTCTCCGGGTAATAATTCTCAGTAAGAGCGATGCAGGCACCGGAAACGGTCGGATTGCAGTCCACAATCCGGTGCACCAGGGACCACAGGCTGTCGGGCGTGGCCAGCGTCTTGCGGACCGGCCAGACATTGTTCCGCACGGTAGTCTCCACCTGGTCCAGCACGTCGGTCATCTGGAGGTTGGTCCTGTTCAACAGCCCCTCCGCCCGGCGGGTGGCCTCCTCATAGATGGTCTTCCGGGAAAAATAGTACTGGATCAGGAAGGTAGCCTCCAGCGTGGCCAGCGCGACAATGACCGTCACGAGGGCCTGGAGGGCGTAACCCAGTTTGTTTCCGCGAATTCCAGCCATGGCTTCAGGGTTGCAGGACAGACTTCAGGGCCGCACGGAAAGATGGCATCGGACAACCCATGTCCCGTTCCACAAGAATGGTCTTCAGTCCGGCATAGGGCCGGACTTCCTCCTCAATGTCCCGGAGCGGGCGGTCCGTCCCGAAATAGACGGCGGCGAAAGCACGCCAGAAGCGGGCGGCCGTCTCCTGTTCCATATGGAAAACCTCCCGGACAAATCCGGGATCACTGATGAAGCCGATGCAATAGACCATCCCGATGTCGAAGAGCGGATATCCGTAACAGAAGTCGCCCAGGTCGATGAAATAACGCTCGTCGCCGGCAAAGATGGCGTTCCCGAACTGGAGATCGCCGTGGATGGCGGTATCGGTGTCAGGCGCGTCCATGATGAAGCGGAGCAGGCGGTCCTTTTCCATGGGCGAGAAGAAAGGATTCGCTTCCAGCTGCCGGACATACCGGTCTTTCACGCATTCGAAGGCGGTCGTGTCCACATGGGTCGCATGCAGCTTCCGGCACATGTCCGCGAATTCGCCGGCATAGCGGACGACGTCCTCCGGATGGTCTCCGACGGCGCGGGCGTAGGAGAGTTTGCCCCGGATGCGGCGGAAACGGATGCCATAGCGGACCCCGTCCGTCACATAGTCGCCTGGCTCCGGCGTAGGAATGCCGACGGCGAACACCTTCCGGGCGATGAGCATCTCGTCCAGCGGCTGCTGCACCTTGCCCGGCTGATACAGCTTGAGCATCACGTCGGGGTCGCGGCGGTGATTGTAACTCACCCCGTTCGCGCCTTCACCGGCGTATTCGTAGTCGGCCATATCGACCATCACGGGTTTCAACGGTCCCATCTATTCTTTTGTAAATATCCTGTCCACCAGAAATTTGAACTCTTGCCAGGCATAGGTGTCGGACAACGAGGACAGTGCGTCCGCCAGGGCGTGGTAGCGCCAGGCGTGAACCGACTTGTCCTTGATCAGGAAACGGTTCCAGAAAACCTCGCCTTCCGTCGTATAATCCCGGGCGATCGCCCGCATGTTGGAGAGTTTGTCACCCAGGGCGACGATCTTTTCGTCCCTGGAGGCTTCGGAGAGGCGCTTCAGAGAATCCTCCTTGCGGGCGCGCCAGTTCTCCCGAAGGCCGGGCCGGTCGCTTTCCGTATCCACCAGCATGGCGACCCGGTCGCCGAACCGGGCCCGGAGGTCTTCCAGAGTCACATCCGTATCCTCCACCACGTCATGCAGGGCCGCGGCGGCGAGGACCTCCTGGTCGGAGGTCATCGTGGCCGCGATGGCCATGGCTTCCAACGGATGGACGACATACGGGAAGCCCTTCCCCCGCCTTTCCACACCGGCGTGGGCCTGGACGGCGAACACGATCGCCCGGTCCAGCAGACTCGTGTCAAAACACTTTTTGCTCATTTCTCATGCATGAAAGAAAGATCCTTGGCCTGCTCCAGGATGAAGTCGGCCATCATGTCGTTGCTTTCGGACGGCCCGTTGAGGGTGTCCAGCATCAGGCGGATACCGGCCCTGCCGCTCCCCTTCTTCAGCAGATAGGCGATGCAGAGGTTCTGCGGCCCCACGGAGGACGCCAGGATATCCAGGTCCGTCAGGCTGATCTGGTAGCAGGCGACCTGGTAGGCGGCATCGGAATAGTTGCGGACCAGATCCGCGAGGTCACCCAGCGTATGGAATCCCAGGGCCATGAAGACGGACAGGTACGGCATCAGGGTGACGTCCTGGATCTCAGCCTGGTTGAGGGAGGCGATCCGCCGGTTCAGCACGTCGAAAGGCTTGAGTTCCAGATAACTGCGGAAGCTGTCACCGTCCAGGGGGACTTCCTCCAGGCGGCCGGAGGCCACCAGGGACCGGACCTGGCGCCGGTAGTCGTTGATTTCGGTGCGGATCCGGCTGAACTGCTCGTCCACCAGCTCCAGCATGCCGGCGAGGCGGTTCATGTTGCGGCGGTATTCGACCGGAATCTCCACGCCCGTCTTATAGCCGGTGTCATGGTTCATGTTGGCCCAGGCGTGCTGCAGGATGGTACGCATCTGCACCTCGAAACGGTACGGACAGTCGGCAAGCCGGCAGACATAATGCAGGGACAAGTAACCGAAACTGTCCACTTCCAGGAGTTTCCGCTTGTCCACGGAATTCTCCCAGTCGATCTCGAACAGACGGTCCACCGCCGAGGCCACCTTGTCCACATCGTCGGTATAGAAGGTGATGATCCGCATTCCGAAGATGTCGGTGATATCGGCCAGAGAGCCGTACTTCGCGCCCTTCAAGGCCAGTTTTCCGGCCAGGGATTTCTCCTCCTTGATCCGGCTCTCGACGGAGGCGACGATGATGCCCGCCTCCTCGAGAAGGGCGCATACCTGCGCGGGGACGGTCTTCTGCATCTTTTCGAAGACCGGCCGCTGTTCCCGATATTCCTTCAGGATCGCCTGCGAATGCGCGTCGAGCTTGTAATCTTCAGCCATCATCAGCGTCGTTTGTTCCTATCCTGCAAATATACGAAAAATAAAGCCCGAATCACTTACAGAAGACCTTGATATAGAGGACTCCGTGGGGAGCGACGTTGTACACGCCCATCGGAATGTCCTTCTGGCGCCAGAGGTCCCGGACGGACTTCACGTCCCGGACGCCGATCTTGCCCAGGGCTCCGGCCAGGTCGACGGGAACCGGGGTCTCGTTCAGATTGAAGATGCCCACGGCAAGGGCCCCGTCATAGAGGTCGCGGCTCCACATCTGCACGCCGTCCTCATCGACATCCTGATGCGCCTGATGGCCCAGGATGTCCTGGTTCACGGCGTTCACCTCGTTGTTGCACAGGAGGTTGAAGGTGAAGTCGTCCATCTGGGCGATGTCACAGCCGATGAGCATGTTCGCCGCCAGCAGGGACCACAGAGAGATGTGCGTGTACTGCTCGTCGGGAGTCAGGCGGCTGTCGCGGAGATTGTCGCTCCAGCCCACCTTGCCGACGACCAGCATGTCCGGGTCGTTCCAATGGCCGGGGCCGGCGTAGGGATGCAGCCCGGCCTGCCGGACGAAGCCGATATTGTGAAGCGAGGCCCAGGTGTCCGTGATGTCCCCGGTCGTCCGCCAGGAATTCGCGTCGACGGCGTGACCCCAGGTCCATACGTCGGCCATGCCGTACTGGCACAGGGAGTAGAAAATGTCGCGGGGCTGCTGGCGCAGGTACTGCTGCATCTTCATATAGGGGCGGGCATAGGCCGCGACGGAATGGTCCGGGTCGGGATTGAACACCTTGCTGTAGCCGCACCAGTCGTATTTCAGGTAGTCGACACCCCACTCGTTCCAAGTCTGCGCGTCCTGCAGCTCATGGTCCAGAGTGCCGAGATAGTTGCCGCAGGTCCGGTCGCCGGGGCTGGAGTAGATGCCCAGTTTCAGGCCGTTTCCATGCAGCCAGTCGCCGAGGCCCTTCATGTCCGGGAACTTCTCGTTGGTGACGATGCGTCCGTCGGGCGCGCGCTCCTCCGCCTCCCAGGCATCGTCCACGTTGATATAGCAGTAGCCATAGTCCGCCAGGCCCCGGTTGATGAGCGCGGCGGCCGAGGACATCACCTTCTCCTGCGAGACGCTCAGGCCCCAGCAGTTCCATGAATTCCAGCCCATCGGCGGGGTGAGAGCGATCTTCGCGCCCACTTTCAAGGTGAATTCCGCCCGGGTCTCGCCCTTCGCGTTACGGGCGATGAAGACCAGCGGATAATCCCCCGCCTTCTGGACGCTCCCGCTCAGGACGCCCTTGTCCGGGTCCAGCATGACACCTTCAGGAAGTCCTTCCACGGCATATTTCATGGGCTTTTCACCCGAAAAAGCCAGCCGGAAGATGACCGGCGAACCGGGCCGGACGCCGAACACCAGCGGTCCGTTGTACCGCGGTGAGGCGGGCGCCGACGGCGTCAGGATGTAGGGTGCGCAGACGGAGGCGTCGACCGTCTCCCCGGACTTGTCGTCCGTATAGGAAACCGTCACCCGCTGCTGGCCGACGGGTTCCACCAGGAATGAAATGTCGTTCCGGGGCGACAGGGATGTCTTCCATTCCCTTTCGGCGACGACCTGGTCCGAGAGGACGTCCCGGGTGACGACCCGGACCTTTCCGCGGCCCTGCATCGTGGAATGGACCACCGCCTGATACCGGCCGTCCCTCCTGTCCAGCCGGAGCGATACGAAATCCTCCAGGGAAGGCTTGGTGATATAAGCCGGCCGCTCGAAGAAGCCGCCCGGATCGCCGCCGTTGTACACGCGGACGGCGATCACGTTGTCGCGGTCCCATCTGACCAGCTTCGGATCCACGACATAGTGACGGGGTGTGCCGTACTCACTGACATAGCCGGCCGGATCGCCCGGATTCGAGCCGGTCTTGCCGACCCGCCTTCCGTTCAGCCACGTTTCGTCGGCGTCGTCGATGGGGCCCAGGTCCAGCAGGACCTTGTCCGTCATCCCCTTCTTCAAGGAGGAAGGGATGACGACATGGATGCGGTACCAGCCATATCCGTTCGCATTCCGGACACCCTGCCGGTTCCAGTCCTGGTCCAGCGCCAGGACCTGCCAGCCGCTGTCATCGAAAGCGGCCTGGCTCCAGGCGGGGTTGTCCCCCTTCTGAAAACGTCCTTCGTTTACGGAGATTACGCCCTGCGCCGCGAGCGGAAGCAGGCAGACCAGCCATGCGGCCAGTGCGGTCAACGTCTTTTTCATATCTGTCTGGGATTGAATTCAAACACATCCTGCACCTTTCCGGAGAAAATGTTGTGCACCGTCATCCGGAGTCTGCCGCCGAGGACCTTTCCTTCGATGACGGTCGGGAAGCTGTCCCCCTCCTGCATCGTGTGCCCGCCGCCGACGAGCTGCGCCCAGCAGCGGTCCGGAGCGGAAGGGTCAAAGCGATATTTGTGCATGTGGGCCGTGATGAGCAGCTGGCAGCCCGCCTCGTGCAGGAGCGGCCCCCACATCCGGGCGCAGGTCCGCTGCCAATAGGCGAAATCCGCGCTGTACCGCGGGTCGGAGTCGGCCGGGAAGAGGTCGCCAGGATTATGGGAGGGGTCGTCGTCAAACAGCGGAATGTGGCAGAAAGCGACCAGGAAAGGTGCGGATGCGATATCGGGCTGTGCGAGCGCGTCCCGCAGCCACGCCGTCTGGGCTTCGCGGTATGGGCCGCTCTTGAACAGGCCGGCGAAACGCGGGTTGGTGTCCAGCTTGTCCTCGGCCGTGTCCAGGCCGACCAGGGCGACGTCACCCAGCCGGACGGCGAAGTTCCGGCCCAGGTCCCAGTCACGCGGAGCACGCTCCTCCGGCTGCCGGTACATCCACACACGCTCCAGATGCCGGTTCGCCCGGCCGCGGAAATCATGGTTGCCCGGGCAGAATAGATAGGGCGTGCAGGCCGCGTAGTCCTTGCGCTCCAGCGGATGGTCGAGATAGATGCTCACCAGGTTCTCCAAGTCCTCCTCCGTGTTGGAGGCGTCGCCGTTCCAGATGACGCAGGAAGGAGCGAGGGCCTCGATCTTGTCCAGTTCAGCCCGGATGGTGTTCCAGCGCACGTGGGTGTCGTTGATGACACAGAAACCGCCTTCCAATTCCTTTCCGGCCGTTGTGAAGGAGTAAATCCGGGGATCCTCCTCGTTTCCGACGACCTTCATGTCGTAGCCTCCCCCGTAATGGATGCGGTCTGCACCGATGCGATACCAGTACTTCGTGGCGGGCTTCAGACCCGTGATCCGCACCTGGATCACCCGCTCGTCGATATCCGCCATGCGGCAACCGCCGCAGAGGACCTTCCGGGCGTCACGCAGGTCGGGCTGTTCGCCGATAAGCACATACCCGCTGGCCAGGCCGTTCACGGCGAAAACAACGCCCACCGAAGTTCCGGCGAAATTCTGCAGCATCGGGGCCGACGCCAGCAGGGGTTTCGTCTCCTCATCATCCAGGGAGGAAAAATGCTCCGCCGCCGAAGCCAGGTCACTGGTTCCGACGGTAACCGCGGCGGCCGCCGCTCCTTTGAGAAAGTCTCTTCTGTCCATATACTTCCTACAAAGATAACATTTTTCGGGAAGTGTGAAAGGATTCGGCGCCCTTGTTTTGCCAATCGGCGGTTTTTGCGTAATTTCGCCGGACAAAACGATTCTGTATGAAACCCATCAGCACTCAAGAAGCCCCCGCCGCCATCGGACCGTACAGCCAGGCGGTCGACAGCGGCGCAGGTCTTGTCTTCGTATCGGGGCAGCTGCCCATCGACCCGTCCACCGGCGCTTTTCCGGAAGGCGGCGTGTCCGAACAGACGCGCCAGTCCCTGCAGAACGCGCAGGCCATCCTGCGGGCGGCCGGACTGGACCTGGCCGACGTCGTCAAAACGACGGTGTTCCTGGCCGACATGGGCGATTTCGCGGCGATGAACGCGGTCTATGCCACGTTCTTCTCCGAACCGTTCCCCGCCCGGAGCGCCGTGGCCGTCAAGACCCTTCCGAAAGGCGCGCTCGTGGAAATCGAGTGCATCGCGTCCCGGAACCGGTAGGCGGAGCCGCTATTCCGCCACTGCCTTCAGCAGCCGGTCGGGATAGTTCGAAATGATGGCGTCCACGCCCAGGCCGATGAGACGGCGCATCTCCGCCGGATCGTCGACGGTCCAGGTGTTGAGCTTCATGCCGCGGGCCCGGACCTTGGCGACCAGGTCGGCGTCCACGTTCTCATGCGGGGCGCTCAGCCATTCCGGCGTGAAATCCAGCAGGCTCATGTACTGGTCGAAATCCTTTTCGTAATCTTCCACCAGATAGGCCAGCGTGTGGCCGGGATACTTCCGGTGGATGTAGTTCAGCGCACGCTCGTCGAAACACTGGATCATCAGGCGGTCGCCGAGGTCCAGGGATTCCAGGACTTCCATGCACAGGTCCGTGAACTCGTGATACTCGGGCCAGTTCACACCCTCCACGCCTTCTTCCGAGTCCGGATCGCTCTTGATTTCGATGTCGTAGTGCATCGGGTAATGCCCGTTGGCCTTCGTCCAGGCCTCCACGGCCGAAATGACATCCGCGGCCAGGGGTTTCACCGCCGGCATGCAGCGTTTTTCGGGCCACGCGGGATTGAAGCGGTTGCCCACGTCCCACCGGACCACCTCGCTGTAAGGCATTTCGTACAGATATGTCCGGGGCTCGTCCGGCGTGACGGCCGTCCCGTCCGGATGGGAGGAATACCGCGGATGGAAATACTTGTCGTGGGAAAGGACCACTTTCTTGTCCTGCGTGACACAAAGGTCCATCTCCAGGGTGTTCACGCCCAGTTTCACGGCATTGAGCATCGCGGCAAGGGTCTCCTCCGGATACAGGCCCATACCGCCCCGGTGCGCCTCGACCCCGACGACATACTCGGGTTCCACGGGAACCGCCTCAGCCTTCTTCGGGGTGGCGGCGGGACCATAGCGAAGCGTCGCCATGACCGGATAATGGTCGGACACATAGTCCACGCCTTCATACGGCTGCCGGACCACCTCGAACCGGTCGCATTTCCCGAAACCGGCATAGAAGACATAGTCGATGGGCGGGTTGCCGGTCACCTTGCCCCAGTCGTGCCAGGTCTGGTCGTTGTCCGTGACCTTGGCCGTCTGGCGGGAATCCTGCATCAGGGTGCGGAGTTCATTCAGGCAAGGATCGTCCGGATAGACGTTCATGTCGCCCGTGAGAACCATCGGATACCCTTCCGGATTCATCGCGCCGATGCGCTCCACCAGAAGCAGCAGGCCTTTCCGGCGGGCTTCCTTGCCCACATGGTCCAGATGCGTGTTCACGAAATAGAACGGACGGTCCGCCACCTTGTCCCTGAGCAGAGCCCAGGTGGCCGTACGGCGGCAGGCGGCGTCCCAGCCCAGGGAAGGCTGGAAAGGCGTCTCGGAAAGCCAGTAAGTCCCCCACTCCTTCAGTTCGATGCGGTCCGAGTCATAGAAAACCGCCATGTGCTCCCCTCCATGGATCCCGTCCTCGCGGCCCACCCCCACATACCTGTAGCCCGGGCAATGCTCTTCGAAATAGGCGAGCTGGAAATCCAGCGCCTCCTGCACGCCGAAGACGGCGGGGTGCCGGTCCATGATCATGGCACAGGCGGCGTCTTTGCGGTTCTCCCAGACATGGTCACCGTCCTTGGCCGTTCCGTAGCGGACATTGAAGGACATGACAGACAAGGGTTCCGCTTTCCGGCAGGACTGGCCGGAAAACAGCAGGAGCGGCAGCAAGGCCGCGAGAGCAAAAGACTTCAGATTCATAGCTTGATTCGATTAGAACGGTCTGGACTGGGCGTTGGCCGCGGGATAGACCGGAATCCGGCCCGGATCGTTCGCGGCGCAGGCGGCCAGCCAGGCGACGATGGTGGCGTTGACTCTCAGGTCACCCAGGGAAAGACGCTCATAGGTGTCCATGATGGTGTGGTAGGTACGGCCGTATTCCAGCTCGTCCTGGATGAACTGATAGGAAGGAAGGCCCAGGCGGTTGAAGGTGACATGGTCGGTGCTGCCGGTCGTCCGGGGGGACAGATAATTGAACCCCAGGGATTCGATGCTCTTCATCCAGGCCTCGAAGAACGGGAACGCCGCGTCGTTGCGTTCCAGATAGATTCCGCGGAAACGGCCGGAGCCGTTGTCCATGTTCAGATAAAGGGCGAACTTGTCAAAACCGGGCAGTTTCTTTCCATCCTTGTACAGATACCGGTCCAGATAACCTCTCGAGCCATATAAGCCCTGCTCTTCCCCGCCCCACAAAGCCAGGCGGATGGTCCGCCTGGGCTTGAATCCCAATTCCTTCAGGATGCGCATGGCCTCGACCATCACGATGCAGCCGGAGGCGTTGTCGGCGGCGCCGGTCCCGCCGTGCCAGGAATCATAATGGGCGCCGACGAGGACGATTTCGTCCTTGAGCTTGGGGTCGCTGCCGGGGATTTCGGCATAGAGGTTATGGACTTCGCGGTCGTCGGTGAAGCGGTTGATGAGTTCCAGTTCCATCTCGACCTTGTGGCCGTGCCGGATCAGGCGGATCATGCGGCCGTGGTCCTCCAGGGGCATCGCGATTTCGGGAAGCGGCTCGGGATCGCCCGCGTTATAGCTGACGCCGGAACCGCTGGGCACGTTGAAAGTGCCGCTGCCGTTCACGATGCAGAGCGGTTTCTCCGTCCGGTAGAAATCGGCCATGAGCTGCCGGAGCTCCATCATGGCGCGGTAGTCATAGGTCATCCGGCCGCCACGGGCGCCGCGCGGGCGCACATCGGCCCGGCTGTCCTCCGTCATCTCCTCCAGCTCTTTTTCAGTATACCGGGAGGCCAGCGGCTCGAAATTGATCTCCACCGTCCGCGTGGAAGGGATGAGCAGAATCTTGCCGGCGACCTTCCCCCGGTATTTCTCCAGGTCTTCCTTGGTCTGGACGTCGAATACGACGCATTCACCCTTGACCAGACCGTCGGTGCTGCCCGACCATGCGCGGGGGTTGACCGTGAAGGCGCAATAGTAAGGAGCGGTCATCGCCGCATAGGTCTTGACGACATCCCAGCCGCCGCGGGTGAACTCGGTGGCATATTCCGAACGGGGGTCGGACAGGCCGATTTCCGCGAGTTTCACGAGCATGAGCGAATCGGCGCGGCGCTTCTGCCGGGAAGCCGTCAGCCGGGAACCGACATAGTCGGTCATGAACTGGGCGAGTTCATCGACCTGGGAGAGACCCAGGCCCTCGGCCTTGATTCTGGACGCCCATTCGGCCGACTCCGCGACCTGGGCCTGCGCCCGGACGCCGCCCAGCAGAAGGGCGAGCAGCGGGACGATGGCGGCATATTTCTTCATAAGATATCTTTGTAAGAATGACACATGTTACAAAGATAATGAATTCCAGGGAGTCTGGTGCGTCAATCCTGGGAAAAATCCCGCAATTCCTCGCGGTAGGCGTTGAAAATCTTGGACTTGGACACGAAGCCGATGTACCGCCGCTCGTCATCCACCACCGGAAGGTTCCAGGCGCCCGTCTTCTCGAACTTCCGCATGACGCTGTCCATGGGTTCGTCCGGATGGACATATTCCGGCGCGGACCGCATGTAGTTGTAGACTTTCGCCGTCTCATACAGGTCGGTCCGGAACATGTCCCGGCGGATGGAGGCCAGGTCCACATAGCCCTGGAAACGCTTCCGGGCGTCCACGACCGGGAAGATGTTGCGGCTGGAGACGGCCACGGCGTCGACTAGGGCCTGGAGGCTGTCGTCGATGCGGACGGGGACGAAATCCTTCTCAACCAGGGATTCCGTCTTCAGGAGTGTCAGGACGGCCTGGTCGGAATCGTGTGTGAGGAGTTCGCCCGTCTGGGCGATGCGCTTCGTATAAATGGAGTATTTCTCGAAAATGCGGGTGGTTCCGTAGGAGAAGGCGGCCGTCAGGATCAGGGGCGTCAGGAGTTCGTAGCCGCCCGACACTTCCGCGATCAGGAAGATGGCCGTCATCGGCGCCTGCATCACGCCCGCCATCAGCCCCGCCATGCCCACCAGCACGAAGTTCGGCACCGGCACCAGACCGGGACGGATGAGGTTCAGGGAGGAGGCCA